>OGWU01000059.1_pt1 | contig 61403 bp, 61 predicted proteins | sample 1576071 | NCBI WGS metagenome assembly OGWU01 (sample SAMEA3541582, study PRJEB24748) | human gut metagenome | biome: human gut; feature: human-associated habitat; material: faeces | place: China | collected 2012
ATGGGTAATTCCTTACTGGCTGTAAGGGGTATTAACCATAAATACATTGTAGTAGCAGGAGGGAAATGAACATGAAAGAAAACAAATCTTATGCGGGTACACAGACAGAAAAGAATCTGCAGGCAGCATTTTCCGGAGAATCCGAAGCAAGAAACAAATATACATATTTTGCTTCGGTTGCGAAGAAAGAGGGCTATGAGCAGATTGCGGCACTGTTTCTGAAAACCGCGGAAAACGAAAAGGAACACGCAAAAATGTGGTTTAAGGAGCTGCAGGGCATTGGCAATACCGCTGAAAATCTGCTCAGCGCTGCCGAGGGCGAAAACTATGAGTGGACAGATATGTACAAGGGCTTTGCGGAGACGGCGGAACAGGAGGGATTTCCGGAGCTTGCGGCAAAATTCCGCCTTGTTGCGGCGATCGAGCAGCATCATGAGGAGCGTTACCGCGCCCTGCTTCACAACATAGAGATGGCGGAGGTATTTGCAAAGAGTGAGGTAAAAGTGTGGGAATGCCGCAATTGCGGACATATTGTTGTTGGAACCGCCGCACCGGAGGTCTGTCCGACCTGCGCACACCCGCAGTCTTATTTTGAAGTAAAAGCAGAAAATTATTAAGAGACGTATTGAGTGATGACAGAAGAAAATCAGTTTTCCAGAACAGAATTGCTGATAGGAAAAGAAAATCTGCAGCGTCTTGCCCGCGCCAGAGTTGCAATATTTGGCGTGGGCGGCGTGGGCGGCTATGTGGTGGAGGCGCTTGCGCGCAGCGGCGTCGGCACGCTGGATCTGATCGACTCGGACAAGGTGGTTCTGAGCAATCTGAACCGTCAGATCATTGCAACATATGATACCATCGGACAGTACAAGGTAGATGCGGCGAAGGCGCGCGTGTTGTCCATCAATCCGCAGGCGGTGGTAAATGTATATCGCATTTTTTATCTTCCGGAGACGGCATTGCAGTTTGACTTTGCCTCATATGATTATGTGGTGGATGCGATCGACACGGTCACGGGCAAGCTGATGCTGGCAGAGCAGGCGCAGAAAAGCGGCACCCCGATCATCAGTTCCATGGGCGCGGGCAACAAAATGGATGCGTCCGCGTTTGAGGTCGCAGATATTTATGAGACATCCGTCTGTCCGCTTGCAAAAGTGATGCGCAGAGAATTAAAAAAACGCGGGATCAATAAGTTGAAAGTCGTATATTCCAAAGAGACACCGATGACGCCTCATATAGCAGAACAGATATGCGGACAGGACGTGGCAGGCGGCAGACGCCGCCAGACACCGGGAAGTATGGCGTTTGTACCTTCTGTGGCGGGACTGATCATTGCCGGGGAGGTCGTGCGGGATCTAATCCGATAAAATCCGGCGCATGGCTGAACAGTTGTGAAAATTTTTACTTGACGTGCTCCATACGTATGTGGTAAGATAAACAGGCGTATGGAAGCAGGTCTTTTTTTTTATGCCTAAAAAAACAGCAGCGAAAAGGCTGCAGCACAAAAAAGTTTGAGAGCGAGGTGGAAGTTGTGCGCACAAGGATCACATTGGCATGTACGGAATGTAAGCAGCGAAATTACAACACGACAAAAGACAAAAAGAATCATCCTGACAGAATGGAAACCAGTAAATACTGCAGATTCTGCAAGAAACACACGGTGCATAAAGAAACAAAATAGCACGCCGCATGGCTGAGAGAGGAGAACAGCATGGGAGAAGTTGCCAAGAAAGACAAAAGCCCAATGAAAAGCTGGTGGGACGGTCTGAAATCCGAATTTCACAAGATCGTCTGGCCGGATAAGAAAGATCTCACAAAGCAGACAGGCGTTGTAATCGTAGTTTCTGTGATACTCGGAGCGATTATTGCGGTGCTCGATGTTATTATGCAGTACGGTATTGATTTCTTGATTAAGTAAGGACAAGGTGAGCATATGTCAGAAGCAAAGTGGTATGTAGTTCATACCTACTCTGGTTATGAGAACAAGGTAAAGGCGAACATCGAAAAAACCATTGAGAACAGACATCTGGAGGATCAGATCCTGGAGGTACGCGTACCTCTGGAGGATGTTGTGGAAGTGAAAAACGGTGTTTCGAAAACAGTTCAGAAGAAGATGTTTCCGGGCTACGTGCTTCTCAACATGGTCATGAACGACGATACCTGGTATGTTGTCAGAAACACCAGGGGCGTCACCGGGTTTGTCGGTCCGGGATCGAAGCCTGTACCGCTTACTGAAGCAGAGATGAGACCTTTGGGAATTCAGGAGCAAAGCGTTGTGGTCGATTTCGAGGTTGGCGATACGGTCAACGTCATCGGCGGTATCTGGAAGGATACGGTCGGCGTTGTGCAGTCGATCAACGAGAGCAAGCAGATCGTTACCATCAATGTTGAGCTTTTCGGCCGCGAAACGCCGGTGGAAATAAGTTTCGCAGAGATTCAGAAAATGTAAAGTCGCCGTCAATTCGCAGGCGGTCAGACAGTGGGAGGGAAATCCCCCGACAATACCACAAGGAGGTGCCTTATTATGGCAAAGAAAGTAACAGGTTACATCAAATTACAGATTCCGGCTGGCAAAGCAACACCAGCACCGCCTGTTGGTCCGGCACTTGGACAGCACGGTGTCAATATCGTTCAGTTTACCAAGGAGTTCAATGCAAGAACGGCTGACAAGGGTGATGTGATCATCCCGGTAGTTATCACCGTTTATGCAGATAGAAGCTTCAGCTTCATCACAAAGACTCCGCCTGCAGCAGTTCTGCTGAAGAAGGCCTGCAATATCAAGTCTGGTTCCGGTGTTCCGAACAAGACAAAGGTTGCGACCATCAGCAAAGACAAGATCCGCGAGATCGCTGAGACAAAGATGCCGGATCTCAACGCTGGAAGCATTGAAGCGGCTATGAGTATGATCGCAGGTACCGCGAGAAGCATGGGTATCACGGTTGAAGAGTAGACATCCCGCACTTAGCGAAAACGAGTGTCGACTCTTGTAGATTGAACACAGTGGGAGGGAAATTCCCGCAAATACCACCAGGAGGTTATGTAATATGAAAAGAGGAAAAAGATATATCGAAGCGGCAAAGAATTATGACCGCGCAACTCTTTATGACACCGCAGAAGCGATCAGCGTTGTAAAGAAAAATGCAGTAGCAAAATTTGATGAGACAATCGAAGCTCATATCAGAACCGGATGCGACGGACGTCATGCAGATCAGCAGATCCGCGGTGCTGTTGTACTTCCGCACGGAACAGGTAAAAAGGTCCGCGTGCTTGTGTTCGCGAAGAACGCAAAGGCTGACGAGGCTCTGGCAGCAGGCGCTGAGTACGTAGGAGCAGAGGAACTGATCCCGAAGATTCAGAACGAAGGCTGGCTGGATTTCGACGTTGTAGTAGCTACCCCGGATATGATGGGTGTAGTTGGACGTCTGGGCCGTGTACTTGGTCCGAAAGGACTTATGCCGAACCCGAAGGCCGGAACAGTTACCATGGATGTAACAAAGGCTATCCAGGATATCAAAGCCGGTAAGATTGAGTACAGATTGGATAAGACAAATATCGTACATGTGCCAATCGGAAAAGCTTCCTTTACGGAGGAGCAGTTGGCGGACAACTTCCAGACGCTTATAGATGCAATTCTGAAAGCAAGACCGGCAGCATTGAAGGGCCAGTATTTGAGAAGCGTTACGCTCACCTCAACTATGGGACCGGGTGTGAAACTGAATACTGCTAAATTTGTATAGGTTTGTATCTTATATCGCCGCACAGAGATTTCTGTGCGGCGATTATTGTCTTATGGAGTAAATTTTTTCTGTACGGAGGGGTTTTATGATAGAAAAACACACACTTGCAGGTATCCTGCTGAAGCTGGAACGTCTCCGGCAGGACAAGGGACAGAAGGAAGTTTGCAGCGGCATCTGCGTGCCCTCTTATTTAAGCAAGATCGAGCATGGGACAGTCTGCGCCGATGAAAAAATCCTGGCAGAGTTATTTGCGCGTCTGGGGATTTTTTATGAAAAAGACCAGGCGGTGCTGGAAAAGCTTGGGAAGCTTATTGAAAAATATTTTTACTGCCGGCAATACTATCTGGATACCAGAGACGTTTATGAAAAACTGCAGGAGCAGGAGCGCACACTGATGTATAGCCGCTATGCGGTGGACTGGCTGCTGATCTGCGCCTTCGAACAGGCGGCGCCCAGGGACATTATGGACCGCCTCGATGCGCTGAAGGAGCATATGGAGCCGCGTCAGCTCGCTTATTATAAGCTTCTCTGTGCGCAGGAGGAAAAAAATGCTGAGCGTGCAGTGCATCTCTCCAGGGAAGCGTGCGACGTTCTGAACAATTCTTATGCAATGCTTATGCTCTGCGTGGCGTATTTCCGGCAGGGCAATTATTCGGAAATTCACCGGATGGAGCAGCGTGTTGTGGCGGCAGCGGTGGAGGAGGGGAATACCTACCAGCTCGCGGACTTCTGTTTTATGAATGGGAACGCCTACGCTTGCCTTAACATGGAAGAAATGATGATGGTGTATTTTGAGCGCGGTATCCGGCTGCTGCAGAATACTGCGTGGAAAAGGGAGCTTGCAGGCGTTTACTATAATATCGGCGCCACTTACATCAGCTTACGGAAATATGATCCGGCGCTGGAGTATCTGGAGATGGCGGAACAGGAGGATACCGGACACCAGTTTCAGATACCGATATTTCACAAAAAAGCAATTGTGTTTCTGCGCACGGGACGAAAGGACGAGGGCAAAAAAATTCTTGCAGAGATGAAAAATCTGCTTTTAAAGAAAACTGCCACGTCGGCAGTGGACTGGCTGATTTACGAGGAAGCCGAAATGGAGGCAGAGGAGGGCTTTCTCAACAACCCGGAGTATCTGAAATTGCTGGAAAAGCTGATCCGTGCGATTAAGGAGGAGCTTCATTTTGGCTATCTGTACTTTTATCGCGAAGTGATCGTGGAGGCTTGCAAAAGACAGCGAAGATACAGGCAGGCGCTGGAGTTTGAGCAGGAGATTTCCTCTGGAATTGTAAAATAGCTGCTTAAAGTATCAAATCAGAACATAAATTTCCCAAAATGATCGTGTTTACAGGCGTTTATTATTCCAATATAATTTTACCCATAAGAGGCGGATTTGTCCGCGGAAGGGTGAGAGGAATATGAAACAAAAAACAAAGCTCTGGACAAAAGATTTTTCATGCATTACGGCTGCCACGGTCTTGTCGGCGATCGGCGGGGAGGCGATGAATCTGCCTGTCAGCCTGCTGGTGTTTGACGAGACGCAATCGGCGTTTCTGTCGGCGGTGATCATGGTCTGCGGGATGCTGCCGGATGTGCTGCTGCCGGTTTTGGCAGCTCCGCTCATCGACAAGGGCGGGAAAAAGAAGTGGATTGTCGGGATGGACGCCCTGCTTGCGGTGCTGTACGTCGTGATGGGAGTCTGGATCAGCAAAAACAGCTTTTCCTTTGGCGTATATGTTGCGTTTACGCTACTTGCGGGAACGATATCTGTCTTTTACCGGCTGGCTTACCAGGCGTGGTACCCCGATCTGATCCCGGCCGGGGAGAAGCAGAAGGGCTATGCGGTGAGCGCGATGGTCTACCCGATCGTCCTGGTGGTGTCGGCGCCGTTTGCCACATTTCTGTATGAGACACTGAAAATGGATGTGATATTTTATATTGTAGCCGGTATCACAGTTGCTTCTATTATGGTGGAAAGCCGTGTGACGGAAAAGCAAAGTGCGGCAGAGGAATCCTACACGTTCCGCCAATACCGCCGCGACATTGCGGAGGGCTTCACATACATAAAAGAAGAAAAGGGCATCCGGAATATTTACACCTATATGGCAATCACGCAGGGGACGTCGGAGGGGCTTGGCATTATCACACAGGTGTATTATCAGTCGCAGCCCTGGCTCACGGTAACGATGCTGGGATTCCTGAAAAGTGCGGAGATGATCGGCAGAGTGCTTGGCGGCTTTTTTCAGTACACGAAGGAGATTCCGGCGAAAAAGCGTTATGCTTTTACAAAGTTTGTCTATATTTTTTACAATATAATAGATATGGTGCTGCTGTTTCTGCCGTATCCTGCGATGCTGGCGAGCCGTTTTTTGTGCGGCGGTCTGGGTATCAGCAGCGCGACCGTCCGCGAGACTGCGGTGATGAGCTATCTGCCGGAGCATATGCGGGCGCGGGTGAATGCATTTTTCAATACGTTGTTTGCGATTGGTGGCGTGTTGTTTCAATTTCTGGCCGGTGCGCTCGGAGAAATTCTGCCGTACCGCGCAGTGGCGCTGCTGCTCGGCGGGGCATCGCTGGTGAGCGTGTTCTTTCTGATCGTATTGCCGGCGAAGGACAACCGGCCGGTATATGAGGCGGTAAGCCGGTAACGGGTTTGTGCCGGAAATATTCGGTAGATGAGACTGTGGCGTTCAAAGCGTGCAGTCTGCTCCGCTTTGACGGTCCGGGTGAAGCATGGCTGGATAAAGAGCAGACATTGGCGGCTCTCAGGATTCGGAAGCTGTTCAAGATACCGCCATTTCAAAGGGCTTTCTGGCGCAGATGTGGCAAAAACCTTTGATGAGTATGGCATCTATGAGTATATTACGAAGCATTTTGAATCGCTGCATACAATGGGAGACCATTGCATTGTGCAGGATATTGATGATTATATCGGCAGTATAACGGGCGACAGCAGGATGAAAGCGTAATCGCCTGCATGATATTCCCCAAAGGGCGGAATCTGTCAAGTCAAAGGAGGCGGACCCTCAAAACCACGAAACAGGTAAATTCCCAATACAGCATTAAATCCCGCAGCAGCAAACACACGTTAGTTTTTGCAATGACTTTTATCAAACACTTACGCACTTTTCTCTCCACAAAAGGTTAAAGGTGTTTAAAACCCGGCAGTCTGCGGTCCGCCGGTCAAACTATAATTTTTTTTCGAAAAAACGAAAAAGCAATATTGACATTTATTTAATAGTATGATAGCATAAGTTTAACGATAAACGTATAAAACTAAAAAAGAAATTGGAGGAAAAGTGTACAAATAATACAAAACAAAAAAGAGCAGAAACGACATACTTTGATAAATTTAACGTTAAATGGAAACAAAGAAAAAAAGAACAGGTAAATCATGAAATCAAAAACAAAAAAGTAAGAAAGGAAGGAAAATGTTATGAAGAGGAAGCTTGTTGGATTTTTGGGAGCAACACTGGCAGCGGCGATGATGGCCGGCATGGTAGCCGGAGCATCTGAGGAGATTACGGTTACGCTGGGCATCTGGCCGGAGGATACTCTGACAGATGAGATCGCGATGCACGAAGGTTTTCTGGAGAAGATGAAAGAGGTTCGTCCGGACGTTACCTATGTACCGGCTTACTACAAATATTCTACGGATACCTTTATGCCGATGGTAGAAGCAGGTACTGTACCGACTGTCTTTGAATCCTGGTTCACAGAGCCGCAAAAGCTGATCAAACAGGAAGCGGTTGCAGATATCACAGACCAGCTCGAAGAGAGAGGATGGCTGGATGCAATGAATCCGTCTATCCGTGAGCTGCTTTCCGATGAGAACGGCCGTGTATACGGTGTTCCGCGTGATGGCTATGCGCTTGGCGTAATGTGCAACAGGGCGCTGTTTGAGGAAGCCGGGCTGGTGGATGAAAATGGCGTTCCGCTGTTCCCAGAGACATGGGATGAACTGCTTGAGACAGCTAAGACGATCAACGAGAAGACTGGTTCCGCAGGTCTGTGTCTCCTGGCAAAGGACAATGCAGGCGGGTGGCACTTCAGCAATATCGCATGGGCATACGGAGCAACGCTTGTTACAGAGAATGAAGACGGAACATTCACAGCGAACCTTGCTTCTGATGAAGCGATCGCAGCTATGGAATATGTAAAAGAACTGGCAGACGCAGGCGTTCTGACGGCAGATCCGACTACTGAGGACTGGGGTACAGGATTTACGCAGCTCGCTACAGGCGGCGCGGCAATGTACATCGCAGCGAACGACGCAGTAAACCAGCCGACACAGGCAAACGGAATGGCGCTGGAAGATCTGGCTATGTGCGCAATCCCGGCAGGCCCTGGCGGACAGTACTCTCTGTCAGGCGGCACACCGTACATGTTCTCTAAGGATGCAACGCCGGAAGAAATCGACGCAGCTCTGGATTACCTTGAGATCATGGGCAAGACCCCGATCGTTACCGACGACGTAGTAGCAGGTCTGGAAGCAGACGCACAGATGAGAAAGGATTCCGGCATCCCGGTAATCCAGAAGTTCCCGTGCTGGATCAATCAGGAATTCCTCGATGCTGAGGCAAAGACGATTGAAGAAAATGCAAATGTAGATCCGGCTATGTATCAGTCTTACTTTGACGCGGTATCTTCTGACGGACTTCGTACAGAGGAACCGGGGCAGACGCAGGATATGTATGGCGAGCTGACAAAGGTTCTCCAGGCAGTTATCACTGATCCGGATGCAGATATCCCGGCACTGATGCAGACAGCAAATGACAATTACCAGGCTATCCTTGACAATTCGGTTGTTGCAGAATAAAGCGGATTGCTGAAATAGTTCGATCCAAATGGGGTTTCCAATGACCGGAAGCCCCATTTGTTGTAAAAACAGAAATATGAGGATGAGAGAATGAAGAAAAAGACAAAATTTAAGCGCAGAGATCTGATATCATGGCTCGTTATGCTGCCGTCTGTGATACTTTTTGCATTCTATATCTGGGAGCCGCTTCTGGAGAACGTCAGACTGTCCCTTTACAGCACGATCCGCTATCAGACGGTGGACTTTGTCGGTCTGGCAAATTATGCCAGGGTTCTGAAGGTGCCGGATTTTAAGGCGGCCTTCGTAAATACATTTTCCTATACGTTTTGGTCGCTGGTGATCGGCTTTTTTATACCTATCATCATGGCGGTACTGATCTCAGAGACCGTACATTTAAAAAGTTTCTTCCGTGTAGGCGTTTATTTCCCGAATATCGTTCCGGGGCTTGCCACGATCTGGATCTGGAATTATTTCTTTACTCCCGGTCCCACCGGCGTGCTCAATATCCTGCTGGGAAAAATCGGAATTGCTCCCTTCGTGTGGCTGAATAATACAAAATGGACGATTCCGCTCATCGTCGTGACAATGACCTGGAAGTCGGCGGGGTCCACCGCTCTGATCTATATGGCGAGCATCAGCGGGATCAGTGCGGATCTGTACGAGGCGGCGACTATCGACGGCGCCAGCATCTGGCAGAGAATCCGGCATATTACGCTCCCCAGCATCAACGGTCTGGCAAGGACGCTTCTGATCATGCAGGTGATTTCTGTGTTCCAGATTCTGTATGAACCGATGGTGCTTAAGAATGGCGGTCCGAACAATGCAAGTATTTCACTGATGATGCTTGTATACCGGTTCGCATTCCGTGACAGTGACTTTTCAGGTGCGGCGGCTCTGTCCGTTATGATCTGCATCATATTGATTATATTGAGCGGGCTGTACATGAAGGTTGCAAAGAAAAAAGAAGAATATTAGGAGGAGAGGGCATGTTTTTTAGAAAATATTTTGATAAACGTGACGGAGCGATCCGCGGCTATGATATGCACTCTCCAAAATCGAGAGCGCTGAGTATCCTTATTATGCTGCTGTGTATTGTGATGGTCATTGCCGCACTGTTTCCTGTTGTATGGGTATTTCTGGCATCCTTTAAGGATATTAAGGATTTTACGAGAAATGTAACGATTATTCCGCAGCATTTTGATTTTGAAGGTGTTAAAAAGACCTGGAACCAGCTTAAATTTTCCAAATTTTATGTAAATTCCATAATCCTGGTGGCGGGAAGTGTCGTATGCGCAGTTGTTTTCAACGGCCTGCTGGCTTACGGGCTGGCAATCTTGAAACCGAAAGGGTATAAAATCGTGCAGGCGCTCGTTATGTGGAGCCTTCTGATCCCGTCCACGGCCAGTATTGTGGCGCTGTTCCGAAACATCAATATGCTCGGCCTCAGCAGGAGCTTTCTTCCGCTGTGGCTGTCCTACGGTGCAAATGCCTTCTGGGTCGTTCTGTTTAAAGAGTTTTTCGAGGAGATTCCCAGAGAGCTGGTGGAGTCCGCGCGTCTGGACGGCTGCGGCGCGCTGCAGGTATTTGAGAAAATGATTCTTCCGCTGTCTAAGCCTATCATCATGGTGGTTGCTATCTTTGCGGTGACGGCGGCATGGTCCGATTTCCTGCTTCCGTATCTTGTACTGAACGGTTCCGGCAAAGAAACGGTTATGGTAAAGCTGTTCAGCTTTAAGGATACGCCGACAAATGCGGTGAGCATGCTGCGGGCAGTCATGTTCTCGATCATTCCGCCAACGATTCTTTTCATAATTTTCCAGAAACAGATTACCGACGGTGCGGCGGCGGGAGCAGTAAAGGGATGACATGCATTAATTAAGGTGAGGATAACATATGGCTAAAGTAGCAGATATCTATTTTAAAGAGCATCCGTGGCAGATTATTGAGGAAGGATTTGACCCGGCTTACTCCAGGGTGGCGGAATCCATTTTTTCCCTGGCGAATGAATATATGGGAGTCCGGGGCTATATGGAGGAAGGATACTCCGGGGAAAGCCTTACGGGCAGCTATTTTAACGGTATATATGAGCAGAAAAAGCAGGAAGGTCCCCACTATGTCGGAATCACGGATGTGACAGAATTTATGGTAAATTCCGTGAACTGGCTGGACACAGGGCTGGAGGCCGACGGGGAGCGCCTGGATCTGGGAAGGAGCAGGGTGCGGTCCTTTTGCAGATGGCTGAACATGAAAACGGGACTTCTGACAAGACAGTTTATATGGTGTCTGGCTGACGGAAAAGAGATAGAGGTGACGTTTGAGCGGGTTCTTTCGATGAAGCAGGTAGAATATGCGGCGCAGAGAATTACACTGCGGCCGCTGGATTTCCGGGGAAAGATATATCTGACTCTGGGGCTTGACGGGTCCGTGATCCATGAGAGCGTAAAGGAAAATCTGTGGAATGCCCTGGGAGCAGTGACGGATGATGGATTTTTGAGTCTGGAGCTTGAGACGATCCATACGGCGCAGCGGGTGAATTCTGCTGCCCGGATCACCGGAGAAGGGCTTGTGCAGACCGGGACATGCCAGGAGGAAAAGAAAGTGCAGCTTTTGTTTGAGGCAGAGGCGGAGCCGGGAAAGACCTTCCGGGCGGAGCGCACCGTGTGCAACCTGCTGTGCAGGAATGCCGCAGGAGAACAGGAATACCGCAGACAGTGCGCCGAAAGCAGAGAGCGGCTGCAAAAGATCAGCTTTGAACAGATTCTGGCAGATAATACAAAATGGTGGAGCGAAATCTGGGAGCACTGTGATATAGAGATTAAAGGGGACCCGGAGAACCAGCAGGGTATCCGCTTCTGCATCTTCCAGCTTTTCCAGACGTATCACGGAGCTGTCAGAGGAAGCAACATCGGCGCCAAGGGACTGACAGGAGAGGCGTACAACGGAAATGCATTCTGGGATACAGAAACGTACTGCCTGCCCTTCTTCCTGTTCAATGATCTGGAGGGAGCCAGAAATCTTCTGTATTTCCGTTATCAGACGCTGGATGAGGCGAAAAAGAGAGCAAAGGAGCTGGACTGTAAGGGAGCATTTTATCCCATCGCCACGATCAGCGGGAAGGAATGCTGCAATCTGTGGCAGCACGCCAGCCTTCAGCTGCAGGCTTCCACGGCAGTAGCTTACGGAATCTGGTTCTATGAGAAGATGACCGGTGATCTGGAATTTCTGGCATCCCAGGGAATAGAAATTCTGATCGAGGTCAGCAGAATGCTGGCTACCAGAGGAGACTATTCCAATGACGGTCTGAGGTTTGGCTATTACGGAGTCATGGGACCGGATGAATTTCAGATGATGGTAAATCACAACTGTTATACAAATTATATGGGAAGGTTTACCTTCCGCTACACACTGGAGTGTCTGGAAAGACTGCAGAGGGAAGCGCCGGAGGCTTACCGGAGCGCTGCCAAAAAGACGGGATATCTGGAAAGTGAGGGCGCTGCCTGGAAGCAGATGGCGGATCGGATGTACATACCCTACGATGCCGACCGGATGCTTTACGAACAGCATGAGGGCTTCTTTGACCTGCCGCATATAGATATTGATGCGATTCCGGTGACGGATTTCCCGTTGTATAATCACTGGTCCTACGACCGCATCTACCGGAATGATATGATCAAGCAGCCGGATGTTCTGATGCTGATGCTGCTCTTTAACGGCAGCTTTACGCAGGAGGAGCTGGAGCGCAACTATGAATATTATGAGCCGCGCTGCATCCATGAGAGCTCCCTTTCGCCGTCGGTGCATTCCATTCTGGCGACCCAGCTCGGAAAGGCGGAGGAGGCGTATGACTTTTTCCGCTTTGCGACGAGAATGGATCTGGACAATTACAACCGCAACAGCGATGAGGGAATCCACACGACGTCCATTGCGGCTGCCTGGATGAATATTGTATACGGCTTCGGCGGCCTGCGCTCAGACGGCGAGATTCTGAAGCTGAATCCGGTGATCCCGAAGGAGTGGGAGGAGTATTCCTTCAAGCTCCACTATAAAGGCGATATCTTGAATATCCGTGTGGACAGGGAGCAGATACATCTTTCGGCGGAGCATGGAAAAGCGCTGGAGCTGATGATCTACGGGGAAAAGGCGCTGACAGGAAAAGAGGCGCTGAACGTGGAAATCCCGGATTTCTGGAGGATAGCAGGGGAGGGATGAGATGAACTGGGTAATTCAGGAAAATAAATTTTGCGAAGAGCAGATATCCCGGATGGGCAACCGTATGCTCTGCGGAAACGGTTACCTGGGGATTCGCGGAACCCAGGAGGAATATCGAAAAGAGCAGATGCCGGCGATCAACCTGGCGGGAATTTATGACCAGGTGGGCTCCGGCTGGCGTGAGCCACTGAATGCCCCGAATGTATTGTATACGTATATCGCGGTGGACGGGAAAAAATATGCGCTGCCGGAGACGGAGCCTTTGAAGCATCGCATGGAGCTGGATTTCCGGCACGGGATTTTTTCCAGAGAGACGAGCTTTCGGACGGACCGGGGCATTGTGACAGTCAGGAGCGAACGCTTCGCCTGTAAGGATGAGGTGCATCGCATCGCGATGCGCTATTCTGTGACGGCGGATTTTCACGCGGAGATTGAGCTTTATACGGGAATTGACGGGGATGTCTGGGACATTCATGGACCCCATTATGACACGCTGGTAAGCTGCGAAGAGCAGGGCGTCATCCGCATGCAGGGAGTCACCCATGAAAAAGGAGATACGGTGGATGTCCTGGAAACAGTGGCGGCGGATTTTCCGTGTGAGCAGCATCTGGTCACAGGCGAAAAGGAAATTCTTCGCCGGATCGCTTTCGTGACAGAGATCGGCAGGAGCTACTGCATAGAAAAGACGGCTGTCGTATTTACCTCAAAGGACAGGGACTGGGATCTGCAAAGGGCGCACGGAACGCTGCGGGAGGCAAAGGCGGCCGGGTATGACGCTCTGAAGGAGATGCACTGCCGGAAGTGGGAGGAGAAGTGGGCGGTCAGCGAAGTGGAGATAGACGGAGACGAGGAGGCGATGAAGTCTCTGAATTATTCGATCTATCATCTGCTGTCCATCGCGCCGACCCATGCCGCAAACATGTCGATCCCGGCAAGGGGACTGTCGGGGCAGACGTATAAGGGAGCTGTTTTCTGGGATACGGAAATGTTCATGCTGGACTTCTTTCTGTTTACGGACCCGGATGTAGCCAGAAGCCTGATGAAATACCGGGTGGATACTCTGGGCGGTGCTATGGAGAAGGCGGTCTTTTACGGCTATGAAGGAGCGTTTTATGCCTGGGAGAGCCAGGAGGGCGGCTTTGACGCATGTTCTGATTACAACGTGACCGATGTATTTACCGGGCGGCCCCAGAGAACGTATTTCAAAGACAAACAGTATCATATTTCCGCCGCGGTGGTGTACGGTATCATGCGCTATACACAGATAACGGGAGATCAATCGCTGCTGCAGGAGGGCGGTCTGAAAACCGTGATAGAATGTGCAAACTTTTATTACAGTCTGCTGCTTAAAAGGGCAGTGGGAGACTGCTATGAAATTTGGGATGTGATCGGACCGGACGAATACCATGAGCGCGTCAACAATAATGCGTACACAAACCGGATGGCGAAATTCGTATTCCAGTCTGCGGCGGAGCTGCTGAAAAATCCGGAATGGAAAGCGCGTATAGAGCAGGAATACCCCGTTGATGAACTGGTCCGCCGGTTTGAGGATGCAGCCGCACATATTTATTTGCCGAAGCCGGATAAGGATGGCATTATTGAGCAGTTTGACGGCTACAGCCATCTGGAGGATGCTTCCATCGACGAGGTGCGGGGAAGGCTGCTTCATGAGAAGGAATATTGGGGCGGAGCCTACGGCGTTGCCGCAGAGACAAAGGTGATCAAGCAGGCGGACGTTGTGACAATGCTGAATCTGTTTCCGGAGGAGTATGAGCCGGAAATATTAAAAAAGAACTGGGAGTACTATGAGCCGAGGACCGAGCATGGTTCGTCGTTAAGCTCCTGTATGTATGCAATGCTGGCATGTAAGTGCAATATGCCCCGGAAGGCATACCCGTTTTTCATGAATTCCGCAAGTGCAGACTTAAAGGACGGCGGGAGGGAATGGGCAGGGCTGGTATATATTGGCGGAACGCATCCGGCTGCAGCCGGCGGCGCCTATATGACGGCCATAGAAGGGTTCGGCGGGGTATCCGCCCAGGACGGTACGGTGAGAACCGCAGCCGTACTCCCGGAAGGATGGAACAGAATGAAATTCCATATCTGCTGCCGGAATATCCGCTATGCAGTGGAAATCGGCAGGCAGGGAACAAACATTATGGAAGAAGGGAACGTACACTCTGACGCTCTGTAAGATGAACGGGCAGAATAATATTGGACTGCCGGGGCGTTTCTCCGTCGAGAAGCTGAAGCATAAACTCTACAGCGGTCTGTGCCTTCAGCTTCATATCCTGATGTATCGTGGTGAGCGGCGGCGTTACCATCTGGCACATGGCAATGTCGTCAAAGCCGATAATGGAAATGTCTTCCGGTACCCGGATGCCGCGGGCGTGCAGACCGCTCATAATGCCAATGGCGAGCTGGTCGGCAGAGGCGACAAGCGCGGTGATATCCCTGTGGACGGAAATCGCGTCAGCGGCAGCGTGGCAGGATGCAACGCTGTCCATTTCATATTCAAAGAGGATGGACGGATCGAAGGGAATACCGCTTTCCGTCAGCGCTGCCTTGTATCCGAGAAAGCGTTCCTGCAGTACGCCGCCGTCCTTCATAAAGGGGCTGGCATAGGCGATGCGCGTATGGCCTTTTTCTGCGAGATACCTGGCGGCGAGATAGCTGCCCTTGAAATCCTCCAGTCCGACGTTGTATACGTTGGGCTGACGGACGTAGCTGTCGATCAGGACAATGGGAATATGGAATGCAGAAAGGGCATCAAAAAAGGTATCGTGGAAAATACCGGTGAGAAAAAGACCGTCCACGTTCCAGTTCTGAAGAAAGCTGATGAGCTCGTCGGTGGTCTTTACCGTGCGCAGCATCAGATAGTAACCGTTTTCCCGAAGTGCGCTTTCAATAACGCCGATGGCGGAGGAGTGGAACGGGTCCTCCATCATATTGGTATCGTCCCGCGTGATGACATGGTTGATGAAGGCGATCACTTTGGAGGATTTGGAGACCAGAGTCCTTGCGGACATATTTGGTGTGTAGCCAAGAACACGGATCGCGTCATTTACTCTTTCAATCGTTTCCTGGGAGACACGATTCGACCGGCCATGAATGACGTTGGAAATAGTAGTGCAGCTTACTCCGGTGTATCTGGCGATATCTTTAATGGTAGCCATAAAGGAAATTTCCTTTCTGTTTTTATGTAAAGTTTAACGTTGAACAATCTGCTTTTTTTAATATATAATAGAAAAATTTTTTTTGCAAGAGGAGGAGAAAAAAATGATCAGAGGAGTGATTTTTGACCTGGACGGGGTACTGGTTTCCACGGACGAGCTTCATTATCAGGCGTGGAAGCGTCTGGCAAATGAACTGGGAATTATGGATTTTGGCAGAAAAGACAACGAGCGGCAGCGCGGCGTCAGCCGGATGGCGTCTCTGGAAATCGTGCTGGAGAAGGGAACGAAGGAATATACGGATGAAGAAAAAAAGGCTCTGGCTGAAAAGAAGAACGATTATTATAAAAAATCTCTGCAGACGCTGTCTCCGGAGGATGTGCTGCCGGGAGCGAAAGAAGCGCTGGAAATGCTGCGGGAGCGGGGAGTCTTAACGGCAGTAGGCTCTGCCAGCAAAAATGCGCCGGAGATATTGGAACGGATCGAACTGATGCCGCTTCTGGATAAAATAAGCTGCGGTCTGGACATCACCAGATCCAAGCCGGACCCGGAGGTTTTTCTGGTGGCGGCAAAGAAGCTGGGACTGGCGCCGGAGGATTGTCTTGTAGTGGAAGACTCGGCAGCCGGAATCCAGGCGGCAAGAAACGGAGGAATGAAAACCCTGGCAGTGGGGCCCCTGTCTGGGCAGCTGGGCGGAGACTTTGAGGCGAGGGATCTGTCGGCAGTGGAGAACTGGGACGAGATACTGTAAACGAAGAGTGGTGGCACAGCACACTTTTATTCTGAAACAGGGAATGTGTATGAACGAAAAACACACTGGCAGATAAGCTAATATCGTTAAATTTTTAATTAATACAGATTCCCTTGACTACATTTTCAGATATGTTACAATAATTGTGTGCGATATAACGAGGTATCGCGTCACACCGGTTATTTACCCGGTGTTTTTTGCGCGCAAGGTAAAGAATACAGTTTTATTGCGCAAAAGAAGCTCTGGCAGAGAGCCACATCTGCCGGAAGCTGTGCGGCTGTTTTGGAGAGAACCGCCGCCAAAATACAAAACAGGAGGAACTACATAATGGCAAAATGGGTTTACTTATTCAGCGAAGGTAACGCGAATATGCGCGAGCTTCTTGGGGGAAAAGGTGCGAATCTGGCAGAGATGACAGGCCTCGGTCTTCCGGTACCGCAGGGATTCACGATCACGACAGAAGCGTGTACGCAGTACTACGAAGACGGACAGACGATTAATGACGAAATTCAGGCACAGATCAACGAGTATATTGGAAAGATGGAAGAGATCACCGGAAAGAAATTCGGCGACAGCGAGAATCCGCTGCTGGTATCTGTCCGCTCCGGCGCAAGAGCATCCATGCCGGGTATGATGGACACGATCCTGAATCTCGGACTGAATGAGACGGTAGTAAATGTGCTTGCTGAAAAGTCCGGTAATCCGCGCTGGGCATGGGACTGCTACAGAAGATTTATCCAGATGTTCTCCGACGTTGTTATGGAGGTCGGCAAGAAATATTTTGAAGAGCTGATTGACAAAATGAAGCTGGACAGAGGCGTTACGCAGGACGTTGAGCTGTCGGCGGACGACCTGAAGGAGCTGGCAAACCAGTTTAAGGCGGAATATAAAGGAAAAATCGGAAAAGATTTCCCGGACGACCCGAAGGAGCAGCTTATGGAGGCTATCAAAGCGGTATTCCGTTCCTGGGACAACCCGCGTGCCAATGTTTACCGCCGCGACAATGATATCCCGTACTCCTGGGGAACTGCGGTAAACGTACAGTCGATGGCTTTCGGAAACATGGGCGACGACTGCGGTACAGGCGTTGCATTTACGCGTGACCCGGCTACCGGCGAGAACGGTCTGTTCGGCGAGTTCCTTACGAATGCGCAGGGCGAGGACGTGGTTGCCGGCGTGCGTACCCCGATGCATATTTCCGAGATGGCGGACAAGTTCCCGGAGGCATTTCAGCAGTTTAAAGAGGTTTGCAGTATTCTGGAGAAGCATTACAGAGATATGCAGGATATGGAGTTCACCGTTGAGCACGGCAAGCTGTATATGCTGCAGACCAGAAATGGTAAGAGAACCGCGCAGGCGGCGCTGAAGATTGCCTGCGACCTGGTGGATGAGGGCATGAGAACCGAGGAAGAGGCGGTAGCGATGATTGACCCGCGCAACCTGGATACGCTGCTTCATCCGCAGTTTGACAGAGCATCCCTCGTGCGCGCGACACCGGCGGCAAGAGCGCTGGCGGCATCACCGGGAGCAGCCTGCGGACAGATCGTATTCTCGGCGGAGGATGCAAAGAGCTGGCACGCTAAGGGCAAGAAGGTGGTTCTGGTGCGTCTGGAGACCTCGCCGGAGGATATCGAGGGTATGAAAGCGGCGCAGGGTATTCTGACAGTCCGCGGCGGTATGACAAGCCATGCGGCGGTAGTTGCCCGCGGTATGGGTACCTGCTGTGTATCCGGCTGCTCCGAGATTGCAATGGATGAGGAAAATAAGAAGTTTACGCTTGCCGGCAAGGAATATCATGAGGGAGACTGGCTCTCCATCGATGGTTCCACCGGAAATATTTACGACGGCGTTATCCCGACGGTGGATGCAACGATCGCCGGTGAATTCGGCAGAATCATGGGCTGGGCGGATAAATACAGAAAGCTGCAGGTAAGAACGAATGCGGATACGCCGAGCGACGCAAAGAAGGCAAGAGAGCTTGGCGCGGAGGGTATCGGTCTCTGCCGCACAGAGCATATGTTCTTTGAGGGCGACCGGATCGACGCTTTTCGTGAAATGATCTGCGCAGATACTACGGAAGAGAGAGAAGCGGCGCTGGAGAAGCTTCTTCCGGTACAGCAGAGCGATTTTGAAAAGCTTTACGAGGCGATGGAGGGCAACCCGGTTACCATCCGTTTCCTGGATCCGCCTCTGCATGAGTTTGTTCCGCAGACAGACGAGGATATCCAGAAGCTGGCGGACAGCCAGGGCAAGACGGTAGAGCAGATCCATCAGATCATTGATTCTCTCCACGAGTTTAACCCGATGATGGGACATCGCGGAGTACGTCTGGCGGTTACGTATCCGGAAATTGCCAAGATGCAGACGAAAGCGGTAATCCGCGCAGCTATCAATGTGAAGAAAGCGCATCCGGACTGGAATATCTGCCCGGAAATCATGATTCCGCTTATCGGTGATGACAAGGAGCTGAAATTTGCAAAGAAAACCGTTGTGGAAACTGCGGATGCAGAAATCGCGGCGGCAGGAAGCGACCTGAAATACCTTGTCGGTACGATGATCGAGATTCCGCGTGCGGCTCTGACAGCGGATGCCATCGCGAAGGACGCAGATTTCTTCTGCTTCGGTACAAACGACCTCACGCAGATGACCTTCGGCTTCTCACGTGATGACGCAGGCAAATTCCTCGAAGCTTACTACGAGAGAAAAATCTTTGAGAATGACCCGTTCACAAAGCTCGACCAGAATGGCGTCGGCAAGCTGATGGAAATGGCAATCAACCTCGGCAAGCCGGTCAACCCCAACCTGCATATCGGTATCTGCGGCGAGCATGGCGGCGACCCGTCCTCTGTTGAATTCTGCCACAAAATCGGTCTGGACTATGTATCCTGCTCACCGTTCCGCGTGCCGATCGCAAGACTGGCAGCAGCACAGGCAGCGATTGCAAATAAGTAGGAGTTCAAATCTATTTGTCGCCCGGCAACACAATTTAGGCTAAAAAATTTGCCCCAAGAAATAGACCTTGTACTGTGAAAACAGTATGGGGTCTTTTTTTGACCGGCGGAAAAATCCCGAAAATAAAAGGTTTATCAATAAAATTGTAGTTTTATCGACAAATTTGTGTCCGTAAACCCTCAATTATTGGGGATTTGGGCGGGGCAAAAATTTTAGGCTAAAGAGGTTTGCCCCGTAACACTATTTATATCGACCGACAAAACAATATAGGCTAAAAAATTTACCCAGGAAATAGACCTTGTACTGTGGAAACACAGTATAGGGTCTTTTTTGACCGGTAAAAATTTTTGGCTGAATGGGCTTGTTCTATAACACTGCCCTATTGACAAAAGCAGGATATTAGAGGTATACTTGAAAAAGTTAGCGGCTGCTAACAGAAAGCGGCCGCATTGATAAAACCAAAAGTTAGCATTTACTAACTAAAATTGGAACAGCGAAAGGAAGGTGTTTTTATGGTAAAGATTACGGTTGGCATAGAAGGGATGGCCTGCGGGATGTGCGAGACGCATATCAACGAGGCTGTGAGGAAGGCATTCCAGGTAAAAAAGGTGACAAGTTCACATACGAAAAAGCAGACGGTCATCCTTGCGGAAAAAGACATCCCGGAGCAGGAACTGAAAAATGTGGTGGCAAATGCGGGATATGATGTCGTATCGGTAAGCAGTGAGCCTTATGAGAAAAAGGGGCTGTTCTCTGCATTCAGGGGGTGACGTAATGCAGACGGAGGTGTTTCGGGACATCCTTGATACCGTTCCTTACAATGGCATGGAAGTCCGGAAACTGCTGCAGATCAGCATAAAGAAATGAGAGGATAAGGAAATGGATCGACATGAAGCAATCAAGAACGCTTATAAAGACCTTGGGAGCGAAGCGACATTCTACGATGGGATGATTACCTGTTCCACACTGTCCGGAAAGGCAGTCTGCAAATTGGTATGGAATATGGATAAGAGGAAGAACACCCGCTATCTGGAGCTGGCTTTGTCAGGCATCCCGAAGAATTTTAGCGGCAGAATGCTGGAGGTACCGGTAGGGACGGGCGTGCTGACCATGCCGGTGTATGAGGCGCTGCCGGATGCAGACATCACTTGCCTGGATTACTCCCCGGACATGATGGAACGGGCAAAGCGGCAGGCAGAGAAGAGAGGGCTTAAGAATGTCCGTTTTATACAGGGGGATGTGAGGAAGCTGCCCTTCCCTGACGGCAGCTTTGACCTTGTGTTGTCCCTGAACGGCTTCCATGCCTTCCCGGATAAGGGAGCGGCTTACCGCGAGGTTTTCCGCGTCCTGAAGCCGGGCGGGATATTCTGCGGATGCTTTTATGTAAAGGATGAAAATAAGCGTACCGATTGGTTTATTGAAAAAATATATACACCCAAGGGGTACTTTACGCCGCCCTATGAAACGGCGCGCAGTCTGGAAAAACGGCTGAAGGCCATGTACCGGAAAGCGGAAGTGAAGACCGTGGAGGGCATGGCGGTTTTCCGGTGCAGGAAAGGAGTGCTTTTTTGAAACAGAAAAAATCGGTAGAGGACTACCTGAAAACCATTTATATGCTTTCCCAAAGAAAAGCAGTGCATGGTTCGGATATTGCGGAGGAGCTTGGCGTGTCCCGGCCGACCGTTTCCGTGGCGCTGAAAGCGCTGGCGAAAGAAGGGTATGTGTTCATGGATGATACACACGAAGTCCATATGACGGAAAAGGGGCAGCGGATCGCCAGGGACACTTACGAGCGGCACAATACCTTTTGCCGGCTTCTTACGGGGCTTGGCGTGGATGAGAAGACAGCGGCTGCGGATGCCTGCGAGATGGAACACGCTGTCAGCCCGAAAAGTTATGAGGCGCTCAAACGGCTGGCAGATACCGGGAAAATATAAAAGGCAGCAGATTAAATCAGGAAGGAAAGGATAAGGAAAAGAGATGTCAAAATCAGCATCCAAATTACAGGAAAAAGTCATGGCATTCAAATTCCGCGGAAAGGAAATCTTCAAGCCGCTGAACACCGGAACGATTGACAGCCATGTAAAATGTATTCGTGAATTTGTCGCCAATATTTTCTTTTACACAAAGGATGGAACTACCATTATGATCGATGCGGGCTATAATTATGAGCGCCTGCGGGAGAAAATGGAGTGGATCGGGGTCGAGCCGGCAGAAATACAGCACATTTTAATCACGCATCAGGATACGGACCATGTCGGGGCGGTGGAGCAGGACAGCGACGGGTTGTTCCGGGATGCCACGCTTTACATTGGGGAAGTGGAGAACCGTTACCTTACGAAAGAGGTGCGGCGAAAGGTCTACGGCGGATGGTATAAGCTGCCTTATGTGGAGATCGATAACAGGAAAGTGCTGTTAAAGGACGGGCAGGTGTTTAATATCGGGGAAATCAGGGTGGAATGTATCATGGTGCCGGGCCACACATGGGGGCATATGGTCTATCTGATAGATGATGCCTATCTTTTTACCGGGGACACCATATGGTTCGGACCGGATGGCGGCCGCAGTTTTCTGAATGCGCTGGCGGAGGACAACCGACTTTCCGTAAAATCGCTTGCCGCACTGAAGGAACTGCTGCAGAAAAGGGATCTGCACCCGATGGTTATCACCGGGCATACGGGGTGGTCGGACGATATGGAGTTTGTGTTTGCGCATACAGATCTTGTATGCAATGCATCCAGAAAGCAGAAGCCACATGACCCGAAAGCTCCCTATGACGCTTATGATGAATCGGACGATACAAGGGAAAAAGCACGGACAATCAGGCTGGAAAAGGCGCTGCCTGTAAAATAAAAATGTCTGTTCGGAGCGGATTTAACTTTTTGGAGCAGAAAAGAACTTCTTGCTATGCTAACATAATATGCAGAGTTTTGCGGGTGCAGGCTCTGCTTATTTTTGATGAGTAGTTAGTAAAAGCTAACCAAAAAGGAGGACTGATTATGAAACAAAAAATCCAGCCGAAAGATTTGATCACGATTGGAATTTTTACAGCCATTATGTTTGTCATTTGCATGGGTGTGGCAATGCTGGGGTATATACCCATCTTTATTCCGCTTCTTTCCGTGCTTGTTCCATTGGTAGGAGGAATCCCGTTCATGCTGTTCCTGACAAAGGTCAAAAAGTTTGGCATGGTATGGATCATGTCTGTTTTGATAGCTCTGGTCGTAGCGCTTATGGGAATGGGCGTCTGGGTAATCGCTACGGGCCCCATTGCAGGTATTTTGGCTGATTTGATTTTGAGATCGGGAGATTATAAAAGTGCGAAAAAAAGCATTTTGGGTTATGGCGTCTTTTCCATGTGGCTTATTGGGAATTATATTCCGATTGTGGTGACGAGGGATAATTACTATTCTATGCTTGTTTCCGGCTATGGACAGGAATATGCGGATACGCTCATGGGCTACATACCGGATTGGTGCCTGCTTCCTCTGCTGGCGGCGTGCTTTATTTCTGGGGTTTTAGGAGCGCTTCTTGGAAAGGCTCTGCTGAAAAAACATTTTATCCGGGCGGGTATCGCATAATGGGCGCATTTATGTTATCAAGCAGGAAAAGAAAGTCTGTTTTAGATCCCAGAACAAAGCTGCTGCTGATTTTGACCATTACATCTGTTGTGATCGGTGGAGGAAACGGCGGTATTATGAATGTGGTAAAACCTGCGCTGACAGCAGTGCCGCTTATCCTCTTCCTGCTGGAGAGAAAATGGAAGTCGGCCTTTTTGTATACACTGATCTATACGGCGGCTTTTCTGGGGGAATTGCTTTTGATTCCCAATGTGCAGGGCTTTTTAAACTTTATTCTGGTTGCATGCTGCGGCATTTTTGCACGGTTTATGCCAGGGATCGCGATGGGGATTTATCTTGTCAATACAACAACGGTCAGTGAGTTTATGGCAGCGATGGGGCGAATGCATATATCACAGAAGATAGCGATCCCCCTGTCAGTCATGTTTCGCTTTTTCCCTACGGTAGGGGAGGAATATAGTGCGATCGGTGACGCGATGCGGATGCGCGGAATTCGTTTTGGAGGCGGGAAACCTGCGAAAATGCTGGAGTACCGTATGGTGCCTCTTTTGGTTTCCTGTGTGAAAATAGGAGAGGAACTGTCGGCGGCGGCACTGACGAGAGGACTGGGCGCTCCGGTGCGGCGAACAAATATATGCCGGATCGGGTTTGGAAAATTTGATATCGCGGCAGCTGTGATTTGCGCAGTAAGCTTTTTTGCTTTGATTTTAAGCAAAGTCTGTGGATAGGAGCGGGATATGATAGAACTGAAAAATGTTTGCTTTTCCTATACAGGAGAACGGGCGGACGGAGGAATGAAAGATGTCACTCTGACTGTTTCAGGGGGAGAAGCCGTACTGCTGTGTGGATGTTCCGGCTGCGGAAAAACCACATTGACACGGCTGATCAACGGACTGATCCCGCATTATTATGAGGGAGAGCTGTCAGGAAAGGTTACGGTTTCGGAGTATACGGTTTCGGATACGCCGCTGTATGAGATGGCAGGGACGGTGGGGTCTGTATTCCAAAATCCCCGCAGCCAGTTCTTTAATGTGGACACGGACAGCGAGCTGGCTTTTGCCTGTGAGAACCTGGGAATGCCGGAGCAGGAGGTGAGAGAACGTGTCCGGCGGGCAGTCAGTGAATTATCTCTTGAGCTACTGTCAGGCAGGAGCATTTTTGAGCTTTCCGGAGGTGAAAAACAGAAAATTGCCTGCGGAAGCGTCAGTGCACTGAGTCCTGATATTATTGTGCTGGATGAGCCCACATCCAACCTGGATATGGAGGGGATCAGGAGCCTGCAGTCTGTAATAAAGCAATGGAAAAAACAGAAAAAAACGATCGTGATCGCAGAGCATCGTCTGCATTTTATGGCGGGGATCGCGGACAGAGTCCTTTACATGAAAAACGGAACGATAGCAGAAGAATACAGGGCTGAGGATTTTTTTAAACAGCCGGCTGCTTTTTATACGGAAAGGGGACTGCGCATTCCGGACCTTGCGCTTCTTTCCCGGACGAGAGAAGGGAACCCGGGCGGGAGCGGAAACTGTACTTTAGAGAATGTGCATTACAGCTATAAAAGCACGAAAGCAGTATTGGATATTCCGAAGCTTCAATTGCCTGCAGGCAAGGCAACGGCTGTAATCGGTAAAAACGGAGCGGGAAAAACAACCCTGATGAGAAGTATCTGCGGACTACTTAAGGGTGACAGGAGCGTGCTTGAACTAAACGGGATCAGATATAGCGCAAAAAAGAGACTTTCCGTCTGCTATCAGGTCATGCAGGAGGTAAACCATCAGCTTTTTACAGAAAGCGTTCTGGATGAAGTGCTGTTATCCATGGAACAGGAGGATGAAGGGCAGGCCGGGGAAATTTTAAAGAACCTTGATCTGTACGGATATAAGGAACTGCACCCGATGTCCCTGTCGGGAGGACAGAAACAGAGGGTTGCAATCGCATCTGCCCTTGCGGCAGGCAGACCGCTGCTTGTATTCGATGAACCTACCAGCGGCCTTGATTTTTGGCATATGAAACAGGTTGCGGATAACATCCGGGCATTAACGGAGAAAGGTAAAACGGTGTTTATTGTTACCCATGACCCGGAATTTATTATGGAGTGCTGTGACTATATCCTGCATCTGGAAAAGGGGAAGGTTCAGGCCTGTTTCCCTCTTGATGAAAACGGGATACAAAAAATGAAAGATTTTTTTGTGATGGATGACAGGGAATGACAGAGAGGAGGCGGAACGGATGCAGTTTACAGAACAGGAAATGGGGGGAAATGTAAGGAAAATCTGTGAAGATGAAACCTGTACGGTCTTTCGGGTAAAGGATGACAGCGGTGAGGGGCTGATGACATTTTATCAGGTCTTTCGGGGCTGTTGTCTGATTTATAATGATTTTCATATGAAGGAGTGCTATTCTGGTTTTAAGCCGAATGCGGAAATGTTCTGCATCGATCATTGCAGAGAGGGGCGGATTGAGTGGTGTGTGGACAAAAACCGGTATATTTATGTGGAATCCGGGGATATGCAGGTAAATTCCAGAGAGCGGCACTCTTCGAGATTTCTTTTTCCGCTGAATCATTATCATGGACTGACCATAGGTTTTGACATTGCGGAGGCAGAGGATTCCTTACTTTATGTGATGGAGGGGTTTTCTGTTGATATAAAAAAGCTGAGAAGCAAATTTTCTCCGGATGGCAATAACTTTATTATGAGAGCGGGAGCGCAGATCAACCATATCTTTTCGGAATTGTATGATCTGCCGGAACACGTAAGGCTGCCGTATTTCAAGATAAAAGTTTTGGAGCTTTTGCTGTTTCTGGAGACCCTGGATGTACCGGCAGGAGGAGAAGAACGGCCATATTTCTACAAAACACAAGTGGATAAAGTAAAGGATATTGCCGCTTTGCTGACGGGGAATCTGGAGCATTGGTATACTCTTGAGGAATTATCGGAGCAGTTTTCCTTCCCTTTGACTTCCTTAAAGCAGTGCTTTAAGGGGGTTTACGGATGTTCTATAGCTGCATATATGAAGGAGTACCGCATGAATGCCGCAGCCGTTATGCTGAAAAATACGCAGGATTCCGTGATTTCTGTTGCAGAAAGGGTTGGCTACAGTAATCCGGGAAAATTTGCGTCTGCCTTCCGCAGCGTGCTTGGTGTTACGCCTACCGAATACAGAAAATCTTCCGACTGATTGGATTAGATAAGACTAACCGGAGCGGCAAAGCAGGCTGCCTGCGTGTAAAATAGATGTGTCCCTGAGAGGCAGGGACACATTCATTTTTTCAGGAGGTCATGCTATGGAACATAAAAATGGAACCTTTCAAACGGTGTTTTCCTTTGCGGGACAATGCCGGTGGAAGATGATTTTTTCCGTGCTGTTTGCGATATGCAGCGTTGCGGGAGGTCTTTTGCCTTATTTAGGCGTTTACCGTATTATTTTAATTTTCTTTGAGGGAGAGCCTGCGATGGCAAAAATCATGCCGTGGATAGGCTTAAGTGCGGCGGGGTATCTGGCAAAACAGATTTTCCATGCCCTCTCTACATCGTTCTCCCACATTTCAGCTTATCATATTCTGGAGAATATCCGCCTTGCCCTGTCGGAAAAAATGATGCGGATACCGCTTGGAAGTGCGCTTGCAAAAACAGCGGGAGAATGGAAGAGCATCATCGTGGACCGGGTGGAAACCATCGAACTGCCATTGGCACATATGATCCCGGAAGGAATCTCCAACCTTCTTCTTCCTGTTTGCGTTTTTCTCTATATGCTTGTAATGAACGTAAAAATAGCGCTGGCTGCCTTGGTATGTGTGCCGGTCGGGGCTGTGGTATACGGAATAATGATGAAAAACTACAGCTCCAAATATGACGAATATATGAAAGCGTCTAACCATGTGAACAGTGTCATTATTGAATACACGGAAGGTATCCAGGTGATTAAGGCGTTCAACCAATCCACCGGCTCTTATCAGAAGTATGCAGATTCCGTGGAGAGCTTTAAGAATTTTACGCTGGACTGGTTTCGGTCTACCTGGGGGCTTATGAATCTGGGTGCCGCCATTCTGCCCTCCACACTGTTTGGCATACTACCGGTGAGTATTCTTCTGTATCTTTCGGGAGAAATGACCCCTGCAGAGATTACGTTAGCGATTATACTATCATTGAGCATCATCGGACCGGTAAGCTGGTTTAACAATGCGGTCAATGACTTTAAGTCTATCCAGTATGCCATACGTGATGTAAATGAAGTGCTGGATATTCCGGAACTTGCAGATGCAAAAACAGAGGTTTCTCTGAAAAACTACGAAATATCCTTAAACCAGGTGCACTTTGCCTATAATGAACAGGATGGCGATGTTCTGCACGGAGTTGATCTGAAGCTGCCGCAGGGAACCTTTACTGCGCTGGTGGGACCGTCGGGAGGCGGAAAATCCACTGTGGCAAAGCTGATCGCAAGATTCTGGGATGTCACGGGAGGGAACATAACGATAGGAGGAACAAACATTCGCAATATTCCGCTGTCACAGCTTGCCCGTATCGTGAGTTTTGTATCGCAGGATAATTTCCTGTTTAACTGCTCCCTGCTTGAGAATATTCGTCTGGGAAAACCGGATGCTTCTGATGAGGAAGTGTTTGCGGCGGCAAAAGCAGCCCGGTGTGAAGAATTTATCGGCAGACTGGAGAAAGGATGGGATACGCCTGCCGGGGAGGCGGGAGGAAAGCTTTCCGGAGGGGAACGGCAGAGGATTGCCATCGCCCGTGCTATTTTGAAAAATGCTCCGATCGTCATACTTGACGAGGCCACTGCATTTACAGATCCGGAAAATGAGGCGCAGCTTCAGGAGTCCATTGCAAGGCTGACAAAGGGAAAAACGCTTCTTGTGATCGCACACAGGCTTTCTACCATAAAGAATGCGGATTGCATCGTTGTATTGAAAAACGGACGTCCGGAAGCGTGCGGAACACATGATGAACTGCTCCGGGAATGTGATTTATACCATCAGATGTGGGAAGCGCATATCGGTGCGAAGAGCTGGTCAGCAGGAAATAGTGATATGAACCAAACGGGAAGGGAGGACATTCGCAATGTTTAAGACGGTGAAGCGGATCATCAGGTGGACAGGAGAATATAAGAAAAGGCTCTACATGGGATTTTTGTGGTCGTTTTTGCAGACCATGTTTGCCGCATTGCCTGTTATGGGAGCGGCATATTTTCTGGATCTGATGATAAAGGACAGCCGGGGAGAAATAGAAATGAAGCCGGTTATGGCGCTTTATGCATTGATTTTTATGGTGGTTTCCATTGCGGGCAGGTTTCTGTTTTCCTATCTGCGTGCAACTTATCAGGAAAGTATTGCCTATGAAAAAACGGCGCAGGAGAGAATTGAGATCGGAAATATTCTAAAACGGGTTTCCCTCGGTTTTTTTGACAAAAACAATACCGGGGAAATAGCCGGCGCAGTTACAACAGATCTTTCTGTATATGAGATGTATGCCATGAAAATGACCGATGTGATTATCGGGGCGTATGTCCATGTGGCAGCTATGATACTGTGTCTGCTGCTTTTCTGCTGGCAGGCGGCGCTGATTGCAATGGCAGGCGTGGCGCTTTCCGCATTTTTCCTGCACCTGATGAGCCTGTCCAGCCATAAAAACTCTATCGTACATCAAAAGGCACAGAATGCATTGATTACTTCGGTGATAGAATTTATCCGGGGCATTGCTGTGGTAAAGGCATACGGACAGGAGGGCGTATCTGTACAGGGGATCAGGGATGCGTTTCGTGAACACCGCAGGATTAATATTAAAATAGAACTTGATTATGTATGGTGCAATGGACTGCATCAGCTTTCCTGCAAACTTGCGTCAGTGGGAATTGTGCTGATGTCAGCGTACTTATGCATACATGGGGAGATGACGCTTCCGATTTTTCTGATGATGGCGATTTTTTCTTTTACTTTGTTTTCACGGGTGGAGCAGGTACAAAACGGCGCCCATACCATGCAGCTTATTGAAGCTGCGATGGATAAGCTGGATACGATCAAGCAGGCGGAGTTTATTGATACGGATGCAAAGGAGATCTGTCCGGAGAGATATGATATTACCTTTGACCACGTGAGTTTCGGCTATGATAAACGGAGTGTGCTTTCCGATGTTTCTTTTCATATTCCGCAGGGAAGTACGGCTGCGATCGTGGGCCCTTCCGGCTCCGGAAAGACGACGATCTGCAATTTGCTTGCAAGGTTTTATGATGTAAATGGCGGAAAGATTACGGTAGGCGGACACGATGTACGTGAATTTACCTGTGATAGCCTGCTATCCAATATTTCCATGGTATTCCAAAACGTTTATTTATTCCATGATACCATAAGAAACAATATATGTTTCGGGAAGCCGGAAGCAACAGAGGAGGAAATGCGCAAAGCGGCAGAAAAGGCACGCTGCCATGAGTTCATTATGGCGCTTCCGGATGGTTACGATACTGTCATCGGGGAGGGCGGAGGAACGCTTTCCGGCGGAGAAAAACAGCGCATTTCCATTGCCCGTGCCATTTTGAAAAACGCTCCGATCGTCATACTCGATGAGGCGACGGCCAGCATTGATCCGGAAAATGAGCATTTGATTCAGGCGGCAATTTCTGAGCTGACAAAGGGGAAAACCCTGATTACGATTGCCCACAGGCTTGCGACCATCGAAAATGCCGACCAGATTCTGGTGGTGGATGAGGGACAGATCGTCCAGAAAGGTACGCATAGGGAGCTGATAGGGCAGGAAGGAAAATATCTTGACTTCGTAAGAGCCAGGGAGCAGACAGAAGGCTGGCAGATACAGTAAGAGGATCCCTGCATAATGGCTTACCAGAGATTACGGAGGCGGCATTAACTATCCTGGCAGTGAAATTAGTTTTAAGAGCATCGCTTCGGCGGTGCTTTTTTTAGTTGAAAAAAGGATTGACAAAATCCATAAGGGCAGGTATACTTAAAACATAAAACGTGTGCGCACACGAAAACGTAAAAAGTGGGGAATTATGAAGTATACATTAGAGACAATCGCGGAAATGTGTGGGGTGTCTGTGGGTACAGTGGACCGGGCGATCAATAATCGTCCTGGCATTAAAGAGCAGACAAAGCAGAAAATCTTAAAAACGATAGAGGAGGTAGATTATAAGCCAAATAAAATAGCCCAGAGCCTGGCAATGGGCCGTACCAATACGATAGGGATCGTATGCTTTGATTTAAAGAACAATTATTTTGCAGAGCTGGTCAACGCTATTGAAAAAGCGGCGAAGGAAAAAGGATATTTCATCAATTTGATTCTGACCCATGGCAATGCAGAAATGGAAAAACAGGGAATAATGTATCTGGAGGAACGGCATGTAGACGGTATTATCCTTTTTTCTGTATGCGAAGTGAAAAAACACGCAGAGTATCTGAAAAAGCTGAAGATACCGGTAGTAACGATCTACAATAAAATATCAGACGATTTTTCGCTGGTGGGCATTGATGCCAGAGACGCGATGGAACATGCGGTGGAATTTATCATAAAGAAAGAGTACCGCAGAATTATCTTTCTCAACGCGGCTATCACAGAGAAAAAACAGCAGCATATGAATGTATATACGCTTCAGGAACGCCAGGAGGGGTATATTCAGGGGCTGGAAAAGTATGATCTGCATAAACCGATTATTCTGGAAGGCGTAAACGAAGAGAAACTTTTGAAATCTATAGAAGAATGCAGACCTCATAAAACAGCTGTACTTTGTATCAACGATATGTTTGCGATACAGGTGCTAGAAATTTGCAAAAAGCATGGGATATCTGTGCCGGGACAGCTTGGCATTATGGGATATGATAATATAGAAATGCTGAAATTTATTTCTCCAAGACTTTGTTCGGTGGAATATGATGTGGATGTGCTGGGAGAAAACCTGTTTGAAGAACTGCTGGATCAGATGCAGTCTCCGAATAAAAAAAGAGTAAACCGTATTCTGGCATACCGGATCATACAGGGAGAATCTATCTGAAAAAGTTTTTGTTGTCAAAATTTTGGGGGATTATTTTTTAATATTATCGTGTACGCACACGATTTATATTTTACCATTTCCGTGAGCGCACACGAAATGGAAATAGAGGAAAAATAAGGAAGAAATTGAAAGATTTTTTTAAATCAGGAATCTTTTAAAATAAAAAATCAAAGGAGGTGCCGGGGGATAATTTAAGCAAGAACTATTAACTGTTTCGAAATGTATTACAAAGAGAAAATGTAAATGAAAGGAGAACAAGAATGAAGAAAAAAAGTTTAGTATGCGTACTGATGGCAGCAGCAATGGCATCGTCAATGGTGCCCACCGCATTTGCGGAAGACGGAGAAGTAACAACACTGAAACTGGTTTACTGGGGAACCGATACGGAAAAGAAAAATATAGAGGAAGAAGTAATTCCGGGCTTCGAAGCAGCGCATCCCAATATTAAGGTGGAAGCGCAGCACATTAATTCTGGAGATAATGCAGCGATTGCAACGATGCTGGCAGCAGGCGATCCGCCCGACATTTCCTGGATCGATCCGTCCTACCTCCCGGGCTGGGCAGAGGATGGCGTTCTGCTGGATTTATACGAGTTGATGGAAAATGACTCTGATCCGACTGTTACGAAGGAAGATTATGTAGATTATGCATTCCTGGAGTATCAGGAAGGAAAAGCGTTTGGTACCGTTCTTTCCTGTGAACCGCTGATTTTGTATTATAATCCGAGTGTTTTTGAGGAAGCTGGCGTAGAAGTCCCGTCTGCAGATCCGGAAAATCCCTGGACCTGGGATCAGGTTCTCGAAGCGGCAAAGAAGCTGACGACAGATGCAAATGGCAATACCGCGGAGTCTGCGGATTTTGATCCGACCAGCATCACACGCTATGGTCTGATGTTTGACTCCTGGCACTATCAGTTTGACGGTGTTTTGAATTCTTTCGGCGGTTCCTGGATAAATGAGGATGGTTCCTTCGGACTGACTTCTCCGGAAGCGATCGAAGCGCTGCAGTTTATGAGTGATCTGGTTAATGTACATCACGTATCACCGAGCCCGCTGCAGTTTGCCAATATGCCGGCAATGGATGTATCCCTTTTATCCGGGCAGACTGCTATGATGCTGGATGGCGCATGGTCTATGCTGACTTTCTGTGAGCAGGGACAGCCGGGACAGTATGATATGGCAGCGTTCCCCACAAGCGGAAGAGGCGAAAACCCCACGACCATCGGTCTTATGGCGCTGACGGCATATAAGACAGACAATGATCCGGATGCAACCTGGCAGCTCTTTAAATGGCTGAGCAACACCGAAGGCGCAATTTCCCAGTACACGAAGGGATGCTGGATGCCGCTTTTAAAGGAATACTATGAAGATGAGGAAAAAGTAGCACTTTGGACAGACAACGAAGTGCATACCGATAACTTTACGACGGCAGTTCTGAAACCGACCCTGGAAAATTCTGTTTTGGTTCCGAGCTTCAATGTAAAGAACTTTACGGATATTAACAATCTGGTAGGTCCGGCTCTTCAGAAGGCCTACAACGGCGAAGCAACCGCAGAGGAAGCGATCAATGAAATTGCTGAGGCGGCCAATGCATACTGTGATGGCTACTATTTTAAGTAGTCTGTCGGGAGTTTAAGAAGCAACTTTGTACTGCGGCGGCGGGTAAAATGCGCGCTGCCGCGGACAAAAGACTCTGTTTATGATTAGCGTGCAAAGAAAGAAGGGAGTCATGGCTATTACGAAGAAAATAAAAAAACGCGGGAGATATAAAAAGAAAGAGCAGATCGTGGGTATGCTGTTTGCCGCCCCGATTATCCTGAAATATCTGATTTTCATGATCGGACCGATGCTGATGAGCCTTTATTACAGCTTCACAGATTACCGGGTTATTGGAGAGACCCACTGGGTGGGATTAAAAAATTATCAGGATCTGCTGACAAATGCGGATACGTTTACCTATAACTCTTTTAAAGTCACAGTGATTTATGTGATTTTATATGTGACCTTTACAAATGTGCTGGCGTATATACTGGCATCGGCCATGGTAAAAAAATTGAAATTCCGAACACTGTTCCGAACGATATTTTATATTCCGTCCGTTTTTCCGGTAATTGCGTCGTGTTTCATCTTTGCATGGCTGTTAAGCCCGGATATGGGCGTGGTAAACTGGGTCATCAAATCTCTGGGAGGAACGGCGCAGAAGTTTTTGACCAGTACATCACAGGTACTGCCTACCCTGGCGGTTATGAGTATGTGGTGGAGCGGCATGACCATGATGATCTATCTTGCAGGTCTGCAGGAAATACCGGGAGAGCTTTATGAAGCGTTTAAGGTGGATGGAGGAACCAGGCTCCAGGCGCATTTTAAAGTAACGATCCCTATGCTGACGCCGACGATTCTGGTAAATCTGATCAATACGATTATTTCGGGATTCCAGATTTTTACCCAGGCGGACATTATGACAAAGGGAGGACCAAGCAATGCGTCGAACTTTGTAGTTTATTATCTGTACAAAGAGGCATTTGGTTCGTTTCGCTTCGGAAAGGCAAGCGCCATTTCCTGGCTGTTGTTTATTGTGATTTTTGCTGTGGTTGCCCTTATTTTTGGAAGCTCAAAAAAATGGGTTCACTATTCAGATTAGGGAGGGACATGTATGAGAAACGAGAAAGTAACGGCAGTGGAGTACATTTTACTGACGCTTCTGGCTTTTGTGTTTATTTTTCCTATTTTCTGGATGGTAAAAACCTCATTGAGCCCGGCAACGGAAGTATTATCGGTAGTCCCGAAGTTTATTCCCAGCAGGCTGGCGTGGGAGAATTATATTGTTCCCTTTGAGCGGATCCATCTGCTTCGGGAATATGCCAACACCATCATTATCGTAGGTTTGTCTATGATCGGTATTGTGTTTGTGGCGCCTATGTGTGCATACAGCTTTGCGAGACTGGAGTGGGTAGGCCGCGACACAGTATTTATGATCCTGCTGACCGGAATCATCCTGCCGCCGGCAGTTACTCTAATTCCCACCTTCATCGGCTGGTCCAATGTGGGGTTGTCTCACAGCTATGCGCCGTTGATCGTGCCAAATATCATGGGTGGAGGTGTGTTTGATATCTTTCTTTTGCGGCAGTATTTCAAGAGTCTGCCGAAAGAGCTGGGAGAGTCTGCGAGAATTGACGGAGCCGGATATCTGCAGGAATATTTCCTGGTGTATCTGCCCCTGGCAAAATCCGGGGTAATAGTGGTAGGGCTTTTTGGATTCTTTTATCTGTGGAACGATTATCTGAATCCGCTGGTTTATATTAACAAGGAGGCTAACTATACGCTGGCGCTGGGGCTTCGTGAATTTATCGGAAGCTATACGGCTCAGTGGAATTATCTGATGGCTGCGGCAACCCTGATCGCACTCCCCTGTATTGTACTGTACGCCGTCGGTCAGAAGTATATTGTAGAGGGAATTTCGACTTCAGGTCTGAAGGGATAAGGAAGGTGAAAGGATGTTATATCAAACATTGGGAAAGACTGGATGGAAGGTATCTAAGGCGGCCCTGGGTGGCTGGGCGCCGGACAGAAGCGTCTGGTCGGCGGAACACGACGCGCTGTTTCAGCGCGGGGTGGACATTGCGCTGGAAGAGGGGATCAACTTTTTTGATACGGCGGAGTGTTATGGAGACGGCTACTCGGAGACGCTTCTGGGCAAGGCTCTGGGCGGCAGAAGAAAAGATGTGTATATTGCCAGCAAGGTATGGTATGACCATCTGAAAAAGGAAGATACGATACAGGCCTGTGAGAACAGTCTGAAACGTCTGGGCACGGATTATCTGGATGTATATTACATTCATTATCCGGATCCGAAGGGGATTATTCCGGTGGAGGAAACCATGGAAGCCATGCTTTCCTTAAAAGAGCGGGGGCTGATCCGTACCATCGGGGTATCAAATTTTACCTTGGAGCAGATGAAGAGGGTCTGCGCCATGGGCAGAGTGGATGTGACCCAGCCGGGCTACAGTCTTCTGTGGCGGACGATCGATAAAGAAATAAAGCCCTACTGTCTGGAAAACGAGATTTCAATCGTGCCCTATAGCCCGACAGCTACGGGAATCTTAACCGGAAAGTACGATAAATCCTTTAAGCTTCCGGAAAATGACGACCGGGCAGGCACATTCCTGTATGAGGAGAAATACTTCCCTGTTTGCGTGGAGCTTGCAGATAAGCTGAAACCAGTAGCGGCGAAATATGAAGTGACCTGCGGACAGCTTGCGATCAACTGGCTGAATTACCAGGAAGGCATTACCTCTATCCTGATGGGAGGAAAAACGCCGGAACAGATACAGCAGAATATTAACAGCTTCATGTTTGAGATCGAAAAAGATGATTTAACATATCTGGATGAGATTTCCAGAGAGGCAACTGAAAAATTACCGTATTGGACAGCCTTTTTCAGAGATCTGGGGCTGCCGATGGAAAAGTAAACAATCAAAAAAGGAGGAAAATATAATGAACAAAATGGATACAAGTATTGTCTGGCAGATCGGTGTAGTTGTCCGCGATGTGGAAGAGGCGGCAAAAAAAGTGCAGGAGATATTTGGCTTTGCACATCAGGCAGAGGTTGGTCTGAACGGAACTGTTGTATATGACGGTGCGGACGTCACTTACATGGGACAGAAGGTGGACGGAAACTTCAAGGGGGCTTTTTATGATTTTGGATCGGTACAGATTGAGTTTATGTCTCCGGCTGATGACGGTCCCAGCGTATGGAAAGATTATCTTAAGGAGCATGGACCGGGAATCCATCATGTGGCATGGAAGGTGGCAGACAACGACAAAACCCAGGAGTATCTGGAGAGTAAGGGGCTGAAGATGATGCAGAGAGGAAGCTGGCCTACCGGAAGCTACGCATATTATGACGGTCTTGAAAGCATGGGATTAATTATCGAAACATTGGAGTTTGATGACGAGAGAAAAAGCGGAGAAGCGCTGGTAGAGAAGTGGTATGAGAGAAAGAATGACTGATTATTAACGCTAAAGGATGTGGTGTGTTGAAAATGACAAATATTTATGTAAACTTAAATGTACCCCGCGGAGAGGTGGATCCGAAAATTTTCGGACATTTCTGTGAACATGCATTTGGAAATATTTACGGCGGCTATTATGATCCGGGTAATCCAAATGCAGACGCTGATGGATTCCGCCTGGACGTAATTGAGGCGCTGAAAGAAGTGGCACCTACGATCATGCGTTATCCGGGAGGAAATTTTGTTTCCAATTATCACTGGGAAGATGGCATCGGACCAAAAGAAAACCGGAAGAAGGTATTTGAGTATGCCTGGCTGACAGAGGAGAGCAATCAGTTCGGTACAGCAGACTTTATTGAAATTTGCAGAAGAGTAGGAGCAGAGCCGCTGATCTGCGTTAATATGGGAACGGGAACCATTGAAGAAGCCATGCACTGGATCGAATACTGTAACGGAACCGGAGATACTTACTATGCAAACCTGCGCAGAAGCCATGGCTATGAAGAACCGTTCGGCGTAAAATACTGGGGGTTGGGAAATGAAAGCTACGGTCCCTGGCAGATGAACAATTATACAGCCGAGGAGTATGCGGATAAGGCCTTCCAGTTTGCCAAAGCTCTTAAATGGGTAGATCCGACTATTAAACTGGTGGCCTGCGGCTATGAGCAGATTACTGACTGGAATGTGACGGTTGTAAAAAAGCTCTGGCAGATGATCGACTATATTTCTGCACATCATTACTCCTGCGTGTGGGGACCTTTTAATCAGGAAAATTACCTGGAAACGATGTGTATCGGCGATTATATGGAAAAGCTCCATAAGATGACCTGTTCAGCTATCACTGCGGGAATGAATGATACCGCTTCTTCCATTAAAGTTGCATGGGATGAATGGAATTTCAATGGATGGGCCCTGGAAAACGCAGAGGACGATAAGGCCTACACGCTGCAGAACGCGCTGGTAACGGCTCTAATTTTAAACATGTTTATCCGGAACGGTGAGACCATCGGCATGGCAAACTATTCTACCTTTGTAAACATTACGGGAGCGTTATCTGTTACAGAACAGGGCATTGTAAGGCGCGCACAGTTCCCGGTATTTGAGCTGCTGCGTCATCAGACAGGAAAACAGATTTATCAGGCGGACGTGGTGGGCGAATCCTATTCCGTAAAGCTTCCGCAAAGCCAGAAAATCGGCCGGGAGAAGATCAGCATTGACCTTCTGGAGCTGTTCTCCGGAAATGACGGAGACAATCACAGAAGCAGCTATGTGGACGCGGCGGTAACGGGAGATGAGGATGGAACCATTTATGTTTCCCTGGTAAATAAACATCCGGAGGAGGACATGGAAGTATCCCTGCATTTCTTCTGGGAAAAGGAAGTGACTTCTCTGGAAGGCTATACGATTTATGCAGAAGAGATAGACGCAGCCAACACTGCCGACCGGCCTGACACAATTAAGGTGCAAAAGCTGGATAGTGCAGCTACAAAAGAAAACCGCTGTGACATCGTTTTAAAGAAGCATTCCATAAATGTACTGAAATTTAAAAAATAAGTCACAGGACGGGCGGGGCTGTGAAAACAGTACCCGCCTGTGCTGACTGGTCATAAAGGAGGAGAGGGATTTGAAAAAGATGATAAACGACCCTGCAAACGTGCCTGCAGAGACGATTCAGGGCTTTGTGCAGACCTTCCCGGAGCGCTACGTTCAGGTGAAAGGCGTGAAGGGCGTGCGGGTAAAGGATGTGAAGGATAAGGTGGCGCTTGTGATCGGCGGGGGAAGCGGACATGAACCCATGTATGGGATGTTCGTGGGAGAGAATCTGGCGGATGCCAGCGCTAACGGCAACATTTTTGCATCGCCGGATCCAAACACCATTATGCAGACAGTTTTGGAGGTGGAGCGCCGGAAGGGCGTGTTATTTGTCTACGGCAATTACAGCGGGGATAATCTGAACTTTGATATGGCCAGTGAGCTTCTGGAGAATATGGATATTTCCTGCAGAACCGTCCGGGTATGGGATGATGTGGCATCTGCTTCCAGAGAGCGGATCACCGACCGAAGAGGAATTGCCGGGGCAGTCATGGTAATTAAAGTAGCCGGGGCTGCAGCCGGAGCGGGACTGGATCTGGATGAGACCTGCCGTGTGGCTCAAAAGGCCAGAGACAATACATTCAGCATTGGCGTAGCCCTGTCCGGCGGTACGATACCGGGAGAGAGAAAACCGGCTTTTTCTTTACCGGACAATGAAATTGAATTTGGGATGGGGGTTCACGGGGAGCCGGGAATCCGGCGCATGGAAATGAAGACGGCGGATGAGATCGTGGATATCCTGCTGGAAAAGCTTCTGGAAGAATCGGGGATCCAAAAGGGAGAAGAGGTCTGCACCTTAATCAATGGTCTTGGCTCTACTACGCTTGCGGAGCTGTATATTTTAAACCGGAGATTGATTCAAAGATTGTCAGAAAAAGAAATCATCGTACATCATATGGATGTAAATTCCTATATTACCTGTCAGGAAATGGCGGGAGCCTCTATCAGCCTTATGCGTATGGATGAGGAACTGAAAAAATACTATGATGCTCCCTGCTATAGTCCTTATTATTTAAAAAAATAAGGGGGAGTGTAAATGAATATCATACATACGCCGCAAATGAAAGACATGATTTTGTTTATGGCGGAACGGATCATAGAAAGCAAACCTCTGCTTACCGAGGTCGACTCCAGAATCGGGGACGGGGATCATGGTATTGGCATGGCAGTTGGGTTTACAGCGGTAAAAGAAAAATTGGCAGGAGAAGAATACTCTGATATTAACCAGCTTTTCCGCCAGACTGGCATGGCAATGCTTGGCTCTATGGGAGGAGCTTCCGGTGTAATTTTCAGCTCTGTTTTTCTGGGAGCGGTAAAAGGCATGGAAGTAAAAGAATGCGTCGACACAAAAGAGTTTGCACAGATGATGCGAAAAGGCCTGGATACAGTAAAACAGAGAGGCGGAGCACAGCCGGGGGATAAGACGATGGTAGATGCACTGGAACCCGCCTGCGATGCAATGGACAGCTGCGAGGGGACTTCCTTCGGGGAGCTTTTCCAGCGTGCATTTGACGCGGCAAAAAAGGGTGTGGAAGCTACCAAAAACTATCCGGCAAAATTTGGCCGGGCAAAATGTCTGATGGAACGCGCGATCGGATTTCAGGATGCGGGGGCAACTTCAGTCATGCTGATGTTTGGTGCGTTTCTGGAATGGGTAAAAAAGGAGAAAGCAAACGAATGAAAAAGATTGTGATTGGCTGCGATAACGCAGCAGTGGATCTGAAACAGACGATCATTGCGTTCCTGAAGGCAAAGGGATATGAGGTGGAAAACATAGGCTGCGACAGCATCCTTGATAACACGTATTATCCCTATATTGCAGAAAAGCTCTGCAATAAAATAATTGAAAGCAATTATGAAAAAGAAGGGATTTTAATTTGCGGGACAGGGATCGGTATGGCTATGACGGCAAATAAATTTCCAGGGATCCGGGCGGCAGTCTGCCACGATAATTATTCTGCGGAGCGGGCAAAACTGAGTAACGATGCGAACGTGCTCTGCATGGGCGCCAGGATCATCGGACCGGAACTGGCAAAGAAGGTGACTGCCGAGTGGCTGTCTCTGGAATTTGTAGATGGTAATTCTACGCCAAAGGTAAATGCTATCCGGGAGCTGGAAGAGCGCAATATGGCGGCATTTTCAAAGGTCTGAGGAAAGGACGTGGTGATCTGTGAAGCGGTTTTTGCTTGGGACGAACTGGAAGATGCACAAAACCTTTGATGAGGCAGAGGCGTATCTTAAAAAAGTGCGTATACTGGCGGCAGACGCTCCGGCTTTTCAGTTTTTTATGATACCGCCTTTTACGCACCTGCAGATGGCAAAGGAAGCCATAAAAGATACCGACATTTTGCTGGGCGCCCAGAATCTGCACTGGGAGGAGGAGGGCAATTATACAGGGGAGATCTCTCCGGTCTGGCTGCAGGAAATCGGTGTGCAGATTGCGGAGCTCGGTCATTCGGAGAGACGTCAGTATTATAATGAGAATGACGCGGATCTGAATAAAAAAGTGAAGGCGGCTCTGAAATTTAAGATGACGCCGCTGCTCTGTGTGGGAGAGCGTGCCGGGGACAAACAATTTCAAGTGACCCCGGAGGTCATACGGCGGCAGATAAAAATGGCATTCTTTGATGTGAGTGTACAGCAGAGCCAGAGACTCTGGGTTGCGTATGAACCCACCTGGGCTATCGGCCCTTCCGGAACGCCAGCTTCTGCAGAGTATGTGGAGTATGTGCATGAGATCATACGGGAACAGCTTTTAGAGCTTTTTGGAGAAAACGGAAACAAAATTCCGGTTCTCTACGGCGGCAGTGTAAATCCGCAAAACTGTGTGCAGCTGGCAAACTGTAAAAATGTAGACGGTTTGTTTATCGGCAGGGCTGCCTGGGATATTGCGAGCTTTACATGTATTGTGGAGCTGCTGAAAGGAATAGAATAGTTTTATAGCTGTTGTGAATCGCAATTGCGGTCATAGCAGCTTTTTTCAATATTGTGCGGATATTTACTTCAAAAAAAATGTACCAAATAATTGCACAGGGAATAAATGACAGCAAACAAAAAGAAAACTATTGAAATATACGAAAATACCCCATATAATACATTCATAAACAACAAATTACCGAAAATACAGCGCTGTCATAAGGTAAAAATGTTTATTTTGAACAGAAATCGAGAATTCCGGTATATCTGTATAATGAATGAAAAAACACGAAAATTTCATCAATATAATACAGAAATATTGGAATAAATTAGAAATCAGATCAGAAAGTGCAAAGGAGGTAAATTAAAATCATGAGGGCAAAGAAAATAATGGCTCTGTTGTTAGGCGCAGGTATGGTGATGGGAGTTTCGGCTGCTGTCGGAGCAGAAGATGCAGGAGAAAAGACGGTAATTACGTTCTGGAATGGCTTTACGGGTTCGGATCAGGAAACATTGGAAGCACTTGTGCAGGAATACAATGAGACGAACGATGCAAACATTGAAATAGACATGAGCATTATGCCGTGGGACAGCCTTTACCAGAAATTGTCCACCACGCTTGCGGTCGGAGAAGGACCGGATTTTGTGGCGATGGCACCGGAGCGGATGGGCGCTTATGCTGAGGCGGGGGCATATGTATCAGTCAACGATGCATGGACAGAAGGATATATTGAGGAGGACGTAGTGCCGGAGGCGCTGAAATCCAGTCTGGTGTATAATGGGGAATATTATGGAGTTCCCATGGACTATGCGACGCTGCTGCTCTACTATAACAAAACGATTTTTGAGGAAGCAGGACTTGATCCGGAAGCTCCGCCGACTACCTGGGATGAGCTGGAGGCGTATGCACAGCAGATTGTTGATAATACGGATAAGTATGGCTTTACTATGGCGCTCAAGGAGACGACGCCGATGTGGTGTATCATGCTCTGGGGCAACGGCGGTGATTTTATTGAAGATGGCACGGCAGTATTCAACAGTGCGCAGAATGTAGAGACGGTTACCCGGTGGGCGGAGAACATCCGCGATAAGGAGTTTGGCCCGGCCGTGCTGACCGGCGGAGAGATCGACAAGCTGTTTGAGAGCCAGAAGCTGGCAATGTATTTCTGCGGACCGTGGGCGACCAACGGATTTGAAGCGGCAGGCATTGATTTTGGCGTTGCGCAGGCACCGGAAGGACCGGCGATGCAGGTCACGCAGGGAAATGGTGTTGGCATGTATCTGACTTCTTCCAGTGAGCAGAAGGAAGCGGTTTATAATTTCTTCCAGTGGTGGAATTCGGCGGAAACACAGATTAAATGGTGCCTTGGCACAGGATTTGCGCCCACAAGAACCGATATCGATGAGGAAGCTCTGGCTGAGAATCCATATATCATAGAGTTTTCCAAGCCGCTGGATGCAAGCAAAATGTATTTACAGAATCTGACGAACTTTGCGGAGATCGACAATCAGGCAATTACTCCGGCATTCGAAAAAATCCTGTTGGAAAATGCGGATGTTCAGGAAGCATTAGATGAGGCTAATGCAGCGATTGAGATGTTGTTAAACTAAATAGCTGAGAAGACGCTGCTGTGCGATGTATCGCAGATCCCGGATATCCGGGAATAGCCGCATCGGGCAGCAGCGCTTTGCTGCTATGTATACGACAAAAACGACCGGTGGATGTTTTTTAGTCTGGCTGGGCAGAAGCTACGGAAAGGATGTGCGTTGCGTGAAAAAGAAATCTCTGGGGTATGCACGGAAGCGGGCGGGGATACTGTTTGTGCTGCCCTCCATGACGGTACTGGCGGTGTTTGTTTTTATACCGCTGATTGTTGCAGTTATATTCAGCTTTTTCAATTTTAATATGATGCTTACGAACTTTCAGTTTCAGGGGGTTGGAAATTATCAGAAGTTATTTCACGATGGCAAGTTCTTTAATGCTCTGTGGAATACAATTTATTATACTGTATGCACGGTCCCGCTGCAGATTATGCTGTCGCTGATCGCTGCTGTTCTGGTAAAACGGCAGAGCTGGTTCCACAGCTTTTGCAAAACAGTATTTTTTATTCCGGCAATTTGTTCTATGACGGTAATCTCCATTATCTGGAGCTTTCTGATCAACAAAGATATCGGGGTATTCTGTTACTGGATTGAATGCCTCGGTTTCAAACCGATCGACCTTCTGAAAAGCACCACCTGGGCAATGCCGACGGTAATTCTGATCGGCGTGTGGAAGAAGCTTGGGTTTTATATGGTGATCCTGCTGGCAGGGCTGAACGGGATCGATGAGACTTATTACGAGGCGGCAGAGATCGACGGCGCGGGCGGTCTCCAGAAATTCTGGAAGATCACGGTGCCGATGCTGATGCCGACGTTAAGCTTTACGATCGTGGACTGCATCATCGGCTCCTTCCAGGTATTTGACCAGGTATATGTAATGACGCAGGGCGGTCCGCTGTTTAAGACTCAGACACTGGTGCAGCTGATCTACAGTACGGCTTTTGAATCTTTTGATATGGGCTATGCGTCCACCATTGCAGTAGCGCTTTTTGTGCTCACTTTTGTGGTATCGGTACTCACCTTCCGGCGGATGACCAGAAATGAGCAAAGTGTGATGATGTAGGAGGGCAGAGAAGATGAGACAAAGAGGATGGAAAAAAATGGGCGGCCAGGCGCTTTCGCTGGTGGTACTTTTGTTTTTGGTATTCATTATATTATATCCATTCATCTGGATGCTGGTTACTTCCTTTAAAGCAGAGGCAGATATTGTGGCTTATCCGCCGAGACTCTTTTCCGGAACCTTCAGTCTGGATGCATACCGGGATATCTGGGATCGGATTCCGTTTCTGACATATTATAAGAATACGATTATTTTTGCACTGTCTGTGTCCGTGATTTCACTCACCTTCGACACGATGGCGGGCTATGCATTTGCGAGAATGGATTTTCCCGGGAAAAATGTGCTGTTTCTGTTGGTGATGGGAACCATGATGATTCCTTTCCAGGTGGTAATGCTGCCGCTGTTTGTAGAAGTATTTAAGCTGGGGCTGATCAATACTTACGCAGGGCTGATCCTGCCGCGGGCAACAAGTGCCTTTGGAATTTTTATGATGCGTTCCTTCTTTATTTCACTGCCTAAGGGGCTGGAGGAAGCGGGAAGGATCGACGGTGCAGGGGAATTCCGGATCTTCTGGAAAATTATGCTTCCGCAGTGCAAGGCGGCAGTCATATCTCTGTTTATCTTTCATTTCATGGCACAGTGGAATGACCTCCTGTATCCGCTGATCCTCACGACCTCGGACAGCAAAAAGACGCTGCCTGCAGGGCTTGCGACATTTATGGGGACGCATGTGGTGGAATACGGGCTGATCATGGCTGGCGCCTGCCTGTCGATCCTGCCGATTTTTATACTTTATCTGTTTGCACAGAAGCAGTTTGTACAGGGAATTGCAATGTCGGGAATGAAGGGGTAAGCTTGATGAGAAAAGTGACGATAAAAACAAAAGGTGCGCAAAAGGAAATGAATCCGTTGATCTTCGGACACTTTGTAGAATTTATGCGGGACTGCATCGATGAGGGAATGTGGAGCCAGCTTCTGAAAAACAGGGGCTTTGACAAACGCAAAGACATCCCGGCGGGGGTTGTGGACGGCAATCCAAATGTGGCAGAGGGCTGGGTGCGCACCGGCTGTAAAAATGCTTTTGAGATAACGCTGGATGCAAAGGAGAGCATCGCCCGGGACGGGTACGCGCAGCATATTGTCTGCTATAACGATTACGATGGCTATGTGGGGATCGCACAGGAAAATCTGGTGCTGGAGCAGAAGGAGTACGACGGATATATCTGGCTGAAAGCGCGGGAAGAGACCAGGGTACTGCTGCTGATCCGCGACGGGCAGGGCAGGGAGCTTTTTAGCAGGGAATTCTCTGCAGAGACAAACTGGAAAAAGTATTCTTTTGCATTTTGCCCGGATCGCGCCTGCCGGGAGGCGGTGTTTGAGATCCGTCTGCCGGGAGAAGGAGAAATCTGGCTGGACGGGGCGTCACTGATGCCGTCGGATCGCAGGGCCGGTATCTGGAGGGAAGTGTATGAGCATATCGAAGCGCTGAAGCCGCCGGTGATCCGTTATCCGGGAGGCTGCTTTGCGGACTGCTATCATTTTGCGGACGGGATTGGCGCGATTGATGAGAGACCATACCGGAGAAACCGCCACTGGGGCGGGTATACAGACAACAGCTTTGGAACCGATGAATTTCTTGCTCTTTGTGAGAAGCTAGGATGTGAGCCGATGATATGCATTAATTTTGGCAGCGGCACACCGCAGGAGGCGGCAAACTGGGTGGAATACTGCAACGGAAGCGCAGACACCGCTTACGGGAAAATGCGGGCACAGAATGGCCATCCGGAGCCGTATCATGTGAAATACTGGGATCTGGGAAATGAGATCTTCGGCGAATGGGAGATCGGGCACAGCAGTTCGGAGGATTACAGCAGGCGCTATATGGAGTTTTACCGGCAGATGAAGGAGAAGGATGACACCATTGTTTTTATGGTCTGCGGAGGGGAAGGCGACTGCCGTTCACAGGACTGGAACCGGATGGTAAAGCAGGTGATCGGGGATCACATGGATGTGCTGTGCCTTCATATGTATGCTTTGAAATCCATGGAAGGAAAAAGATTCAGAAATGAAGATATTTATTACGCGGTGGCGGGAAGCGTGAAAAAATATGAGGAAATTCTGCAGGAGAGCTGGCATGTGATGAATGACGGAACAGAAAAGCAGAAGCTCCTTGCGGTGACAGAGTATAATCTGGGGACGATTATTGACTCTTACCGGGAGCAGACGCTGGAGGCGGCTATTTTTAATGCGGGGATGCTGAATATGTTTTTGCGCAACGCGGAAAAGTTGCTGCTTTGCAATTATTCAGATCTGGTAAACGGATGGCCCGGAGGCTGCATTGTGAGCCGGGACGGACACGCGTTCGGGACAGCAAGCTATTATGCGCTGAAGCTCTATGCAGAGAGTGATCTTGGCACAATTCTGGAGATTGAAACAGATTCTCCGGTCTATGATACAGAGGAACAGATTGGAAATATCGAGCCATTGTCGGCAGTGCCGGTAGTGGACGCTGCGGCGGGCATTAATTCTGCAGGAGAGCAGATTTATTTTGTGGTAAACCGTTCGTTAGAGGAAGAGGCAGAAATCTGTCTTCCGCATATGGACTGTCAGGAGGACGGGAGCTCTCTGGCGGAGGTTACGACCCTGTATGCGCCAAAAACATCCGATATGAATTCATGGGAGGAGCAGAATATCTATCCGCAGGTGACAACGCTGGCGCTGCCTGACGGGAAGGTTTGCCTGAAGCCGCATTCAGTAAACAGGATAAGGATTTTAAAAAAGCAGGAAATGTAAAAAGGCTGGAGGAACAAGCAGTGACAGGAAGAACAGAATATCCCAGACCGCAGTTTGTGAGAGAAACATGGCGGAGTTTAAATGGAGAATGGGAATTTGCATTTGATGATGCAGACCGGGGGCTGACAGAAAAATGGTATGCGGCCGGAGAACCGTTTGCGCAGACCATACAGGTGCCCTTTGTCTATCAGTGCGCGCTGAGCGGTATTGGCAGCAGTGAGCCGCACGACATTGTCTGGTACCGGAAAAGTGTGGAGCTGGAAGAACCAGATGCACAGACGGATATCCTGCTGCACTTTGGGGCTGTCGATTATGACACAAAAGTTTATGTGAACGGATGTCTGGCGGGAACGCATACCGGCGGATGTACGCCGTTTTCTGTAAATATCACAAATTACCTGAAAGCGGGAATGCAGGAGATTGTCCTGCGCGTATTTGACCCTCATACAGACGAATTCATTCCGCGCGGAAAACAGTTCTGGAGAGAGAAGCCGGACGCGATCTGGTACACAAATAGTACCGGGATCTGGCAGACAGTATGGCTGGAATGGGTGCCGAAGAAACATATTGAAAATGTGACTTATAAAGTACGCTTTGATGAAGGAAGGGTGGATATCTGCTGCCGGGGCGCCCGGGTTTCTGCACAGGATATGCTGCAATACCGGGTATTTCTGGAAGGCGCCAGGATCGCGGAGGGAAGTACTGCGTGGATCGCAGAAACGGCAGAGGCTTCGGTGGATGTGATCTGTTCGCAGGTATTCCATCTTAATATTCATGACGAGGGGATTTCATGGACGCCGGAGCATCCTGTACTTTTTGATGTGGAGCTGAGCCTCGTGGAAGCGGACGGGAATATCCGGGACAGGGCTGCTTCTTATTTTGGCTTCCGAAAGATACATACAGAGAATGGGATGGTGTATCTGAATAACAAGCCTTACTATCAGAAGCTGGTGCTTGACCAGGGCTACTGGCGTGAAGGGCTTCTGACAGCGCCGGAGGATGCAGCATTCGTCCGTGATATCACGCTGGCGAAGGACATGGGCTTTAACGGCTGTCGTAAGCATCAGAAGGCAGAGGATCCGCGGTTTTTGTACTGGGCAGACCGTCTGGGCTTTCTGGTGTGGGGAGAATCGCCCTCACCAGTGATGTACAGCAAAGCAACCGCCGGACAGATGCTCTGCGAGTGGCGTGAAATTGTAGAGCGGGATTACAACCATCCGTGTATCGTTGCCTGGGTTCCGTTAAATGAGAGCTGGGGAGTTCCGCAGATCGAGAGGGACAAATGCCAGCAGCATTTTGCGTTGACGATGTATCATTATCTTCACGCGCTGGATGATACCAGGCTGGTGGTGTCTAATGACGGATGGCAGATGACGGAAACGGATATCTGCGCCATACACAACTACCGGCACGGCGGAAAGGATGAACCGGAAATATATGCGCAGTACCGGGAAATGCTTGCGGACCGCGAAGGGCTGATTCAGTGTCCTTCTACCTGGCGCAGTATTTACGTGGACGGATATTCGTACAGAGGAGAACCAATCATGCTGACGGAATTTGGCGGTATTGCCTATGACGCGGCCCGCTGCTCCGGATGGGGCTACACCTGCGCGGACACAGAGAAGGAATTTCTGGAGGCATATCGCCGTGTGATTGATGCCGTGTACGCGTCAAAGGCACTGTGGGGTTTTTGTTACACGCAGCTCACTGACGTGGAGCAGGAGATCAATGGACTGCTGACTTATGACAGGGAACCAAAATGTGATGTGAAGAAAATCCGGGAGATTAATGAGCGCCCGCACAGATGCTGCATCACACATAATCCACCTTCATAATAATATCCTGCGCATAGTCTCCGAAAAATTTTCCAAAGAGATTCATTCCGCCGACATGCTCGCTGTCTGCATCCACTTTCAGGGTAAAGGTGAAGCAATAGCCGTCTAAGAGCGCAAGGCTCTCAATGGTCTCATCGGAAACCTTCTGCCCGTTAATGTAACATCCTGTGTGTGTGATGTGGATAATTTTGAATTCGCCGAACTGTGTGTTGGAATCATTCCACCAGGAGGGATTGTAAATACCGCGCCGTCCGCCGTAGTCTGCCTGCGTGTGCAGAGTGACAATGTGCCTGTGATTTAATTCGAAACGGATGTCGGAGGGCCAGTCGTTATTAAAACCGGGCGCCTCGGAACAAATTTCGAAAGAAAATTCTATGTGATCTACCTCGCCGGTATGCAGGGCTTCATTGGAAAACTGGTATTCCAGAAAACCGCTTGTGAGCCAGAGCAGAGAGGCGTTGATGTGATCGGTGGAATAAAAGCCGTAAGGGGAATCTTCCTCGTAAAGATACGAATTTGCTGTGGCGATCCCGCAGGGCGGTGTGACCTCACAGTTACAATAATGTCCGATCGGCATATAAATGTAAGCAGGCGGCTTGCGGACAAAACGGTTTTCGTGGGCAAACAGATCAAGAAAAACGCTGGCGGCGGAAATGCCGCACAGCTTTCTCGTGCCGCGGATGCCGGGCTTTGGCAGCACTGTGATAAGCCCGGCATCTTTTAAGGTGTTGATGTGGAGGCTCATCGAGGATATGGGAAGATAGAACTGCTCGGCGAGCTGACTGATTGTCATTGGCTTTCCGACGAGACAGCGCAGGATCTCCAGACGGGTTTCTGAGGAAAGCGCCCGGCAGATCTTAGCAGTATGTTCAATGTCGGAGAGACTGAGCATCATCTCTTTTTTACTGATTGGATTTTGTTCGGACATGGCTTAATACCCCCGTATTTCGATTGCTGTGTAAGTGTGACTGAAGCGGTAGCCAAGCTTTTGCGCCAGAGCGGCGGAAGCCGGATTTTGCGCATCCCAGCTTGGATAAAGCTTGCGTTTCCGGCATTCCAGGATCAATTTTGCACCGCACAGGCGGGCGAAGCCCTGGCGGCGGCAGTCTGTCCGGGTGTCAATTTCGATTTCAATACCTTCCTGGTATCTGGTGTAGGAGGACGCGCCGGAAAGGATCACACCATTCTTATGCAGCACGACACCGAGTCCCAGGCGGCGGAATGTCTCATAATCTTTAAACTGCGATACCAGGTCAGCACTCCAGGCTTCGGCACTGCACAGATTGTAAAAGTGTTCATCAATCAGAGCAAGCTCACATTCTGCGGGCAGATCACATACGATCTGCTCTAATTTTTTTGTATCAAATATATGGGGTTCTTTATAAAATGCATAGCGGATGACAGGCGTTGCCTTTGCGCCATAACAGCGCAGCAGCAGATTCTTCCATGCATCATTTTGCGGAACCAGGATTATGAAATCCTGTGTGCACCAGTCTGGTTTACAGGCTGCCAGCTCCGCATCCGGTTCTCCGGCAAAAAAGGCAAAATCGGCAATGATCGCCATAGCTGCCGTTGGATTTTCCGGGGCATTTGCATATAGCTTTCCCATAACTTTCTGCAGGCAGGACCAGATCAGTGTTTCCTCCCAGCCGTCAAACAGGGGAGCGGCGATATCTGCATTTGTGATTTCACACACCATTTTCAATGTCACCTCTGTAATGAGAGAATTCTGATGGATCCAGTATATCACAGAAAACAGGAGATGTCTCCGATAGTTTGAAAAAAATATGTGATGTGAAAGGTATTTAAGGAACAATAGCTGTGATTTCAGTGGAAAAACTCCCGCCAATATGATAAAATCAAAACCAGAAAAAATACGGGAGGTAACATATGTTAGAATTTAAGTATGACACACAACTATTAATCGAAGGGAAAAATCTCGACGAGGATGAGATCAGTGATTACATCACCGAACATTTTGAGGGCGACTGCCTGCTGGCAGTGGGCGATGAGGAGCTGATCAAAATCCATTTCCACACCAACAAGCCGTGGGAGGTGCTGGAATATTGTGCGACGCTTGGCGAAATATATGATATTGTCGTGGAGGACATGGACCGGCAGGCGCGCGGGCTGAAGGGATAGTAAAACCGCGGGCAAATCCCATTCGCGAAGCGAATTTTAAATGGATCTGCGAAGGTTACTGCGAACGGAGTGAACAGTAATGATCTGAGAAATAGAAGTTGAGAAAAATGGCACAAAATTATTGACTAACGATAATTTTGTGCTATACTTTTCTTAGAAGATTATCGTAAAACAATAATTTTTGAACGCGATAATGATTTATCCGGAGGTGACGGCATGAGATATAAGATCTTTTACACTGCACTGGTTTTGGAGGCAATCTTTTGTATGATATTTGCGCTGCCGCAGATGCAGGTTTCCGGTATGTTTACCACCATTACAGCATTCCCGTTTGAGCAGATCGGCTGGGGGCTGCGCAGGCTTTCTCTGTCCGGGAGGGTCGGCAATGCAGTGGCTGTTGCACTCTATCTGCTGCTAAGTCTGCTCCCATGCGCTGTATTTTTTATTCTGAGGAGCAGGAAAATGCTCTGCCGGGCGGACCGGCTTCTGCCTGCTATGAGCGCACTGCTGTTTTTTGTGAATTATTATATGGTCAATCCGGGATTACTGCAGACGGGCGTGGCAGGAAGCGGAAAGTGGATGCTTGGAAGTACCTTCTATGCGGTGCTCTGCGGCTATCTGGCGCTGCGGATGCTGCATATGTATACGTCGGCGGATGTGAGAAAGCTGCAGGCGGCGCTGAAAATTCTGCTGTTGTTTACGATGACAGCATTTGTATTTGCGATATTTGGACAGGGGATCGGTGATCTGCTCTCTGCCGTGGAAGCTGTGAGGAGCGGCAACAGTATATCGTCGGTGGAAGCGGCGGTATTTGGGACGGCGCAGGAGCCGACGCTCACCTATGCGTTTCTGGTATTTCAGTTTGCCGTGAAAGCGATGCCCTACAGTATGGATCTGGTGGCCGTATTTTTCGCGGTAAAAATGCTGGATGCACTGGCGCAGGACCGCTATTCTGATGCGGCGGTCAGCGCGGTCGGCAGGCTGACGGATTTCTGCCGGTCGGCGCTCATGGTGACGATTGCAGTGGAAATGCTGTTTCATGTGCTGCAGCTTTTACTGCACCGGTATCTTTACCGGGTAGACATTACCATCCATTTTCCGGTGCTTTCTATCGTCTTTGTGCTGGCAATGCTGCTGGCGGCACGCTATCTGCAGGAGGACCAGCGGATGAAACAGGAGCATGATCTGTTTATATAAAGGAACCTTATGCTTTTCACAGAGAGGTAAGAAATGGGAATCAGAGTTTGTCTTGAAATGGTTTTAAAAGAGCGGGGGATGACGTCGAAGGAGCTTTGCGCCCTGGTGGGTATTACCGAGGCAAATCTTTCCGTGCTGCGCAGCGGAAAAGCAAAGGGCGTCCGCTTTCACACGATAAACCGCATCTGCTACTATCTGCAGTGCGATGTGGGGGATATTTTAAAGTTTGACGGAGAGCTTGGAGAGGAGGAGAAGCATGAGGAGTAGAAACCGGATAATATTTTTGGGGATATTTACGGCGCTGCTTTTGAGCGGCTGTTCGCTGGCGGTTCCCGGTGCGGAAACGGAAGGCGGGGATGACCGGCTGATCGGAGCGTTCATTACGTCGGATCATCTGGATCTCTTTGACATGGATGCGTATCTGCAGGATCATGCATCTTGGCTTGTGAAGGCGAACGAAATCCAGATCAGCAATACTTCCGGATACGAGGGGAGACTCTACGCGGTGATCGATAAAAAGGGCAGCGAGGATACTTACGACTGGGACATTTCCTTTAAAGATGTGAAGGGGATTTCCTTTTTTGCGCCGGTTCTGGAGGATAAAGACGGAAACAGGGGCTGGCATTCGGTATACGATACCGGGATTTCCGATGTGGATTTTAATATAACTGTCACAGATGCGGGCGATGAGGTGAGCCTGGAGGGTACGATATACATGATCCCGGGACAGTCGGATAAAGGGATTTCCTATTATCTGAACCCGGTGTATCAGACGGCAGAAGGGCAGGTTTACCTGATTGCCGGAGAGGGCTTCAGCACAAGCGGGGAATCGGAAGAGGAAGAGGTACATTTTGCGTCTGCTTTAACCGCGGAGACAAAGACGACGGAAAACGGAAAGAGCCAGACGGCAAAAAGCAGTGTGAAGGTCAGCTTTGCAACAATGCACCGCCCGGTAAAGATCACGCTTTATCAGATGGATGAGGCGCATCAGTGCATAAAGCGGGAAGAATATACTCCGGGCGGGCTGCCGGAAAGTCTGAATATGGAACCGGGGACAGCGTATCTTCTGGTGGAGACAGAAAAAGAAAAGCTGTCCGGCGAGCGCTTTTCTGACAGAGCGGTATATGACCGGACTGATGATCGGGAGGATAAGCTGGAGACATGGTATGATTGTGGCAACGGCATCCTGGCGAAGCAGGAAAGCGCGCTTGTGTGGGAACAGTGAGCAGCGCGGGGAGTGCCGCGTCTTTGCGGAAAAGGCGGGATTACAGGTGAAAAAACTGCGCGGAGCGGGCGTGTATAGGGGCTATCCCGGATATTTGCACAGCTCCCAGAACGCGACAGCGCTTGCGGCGGCTACGTTCAGAGAGTCGACGCCGTGCATCATGGGAATGCGGATCGTATAGTCACAGTCTGAAAGCGTGGCGGCGCAGAGCCCGTCTCCCTCGGAGCCAAGTATAATAGCAAGTTTTTCGGTCGCAGCAAGACGCTGGTCTGCAAGGGAAATAGAGTTATCTGTCAATGCCAGAGCTGCCGTCTGAAATCCAAGCTTTTTCAGGAAAGGGACATAGGACGGGGCAGGCTGCTTAGGCTCTGCCGGCAGCCACGTCCAGGGGATCTGGAAAACAGTTCCCATGCTGACGCGGATCGCGCGGCGGTATAAGGGATTGCTGCAGTCCGGTGTGAGAAGAACAGCGTCTATGCCCAGGGCTGCCGCCGAACGAAAAATTGCGCCGACATTGGTGGGATTCATTATATTTTCCAGCACGGCGATGCGGCGGGCGCCAAGGCATACATTCTCTGCTGTGGGCAGCGCCGGACGCCTCATGGCGCACAGCACGCCGCGCGTAAGCGCAAAGCCGGTAAGCTTTGTAAGGATATCAAAATCAGCCGTGTAGACGGGAATATCGCCGCAGCGGGCAAGGATATCGCGCGCTTCTCCTTCAATGTGTTTCCGCTCCAGTAAAACTGACACGGGCGTGCATCCGGCATTCAGCGCACGTTCCACTACCTTGGGGCTTTCTGCGATAAAAAGACCTTTTTCCGGTTCGTGGCGGTTGAGAAGCTGGTTTTCTGTGAGGCGTGCGTAGACATCCAGCTCCGGGGCGGAAAAATCAGTGATTTCAATAATGTGCGGCATAGCGGACTCCTTTAAATCGGTAATGTTCTTTTGAAAATATTATAGGTGCTTATGTGAAAGGTGTCAAAGAAATTTGTAACCATAATTTTCGATTGCAGTTCCCAGGAAGGAGTGGTACAATAACAAAAGTCTGACTTTAGAGGAAACGGAGGGGCGTTTCATGAAACGCGAGAGCTTTAGAAGAGGCCTGAAGGATGGAGTACCAATTGCGCTTGGATATTTCGCGGTGTCGTTTACGTTTGGTATGATGGCGGTGTCCGGGGGCTTAAGCATCTGGCAGGCAGTGTTGATTTCTCTGACCAATCTTACATCTGCCGGGCAGTTTGCCGGTCTGGATATTATACTTGCAGCAGGCTCTTACTGGGAGATGGCGCTGACGCAGCTAATTATTAATCTGCGTTATTGTCTGATGTCCTTCTCGCTTTCGCAAAAGATGGAGACAAAGACGTCTCTGCTGCACAGATGCCTGGTGTCATTTGGGATTACGGATGAAATTTTTGGCGTCAGCGCCAGCCAGGAGGGGAAGGTCAGTCCATATTACAATTACGGAGCAATGTGCGTGGCGATTCCGGGCTGGACGCTTGGCACGCTGGCCGGAGCAATTTCCGGCAATCTGCTGCCGGAATTTATGATGAGCGCACTGAGCGTAGCGATTTATGGAATGTTTCTTGCGATTATTATCCCGCCTGCAAAGACTAATCGTGCAGTGGCCGGGGTGGTACTTGGGGCGATGGCAGTCAGCAGTCTGTTCGCGGTAGCACCCGTATTAAAAAATGTTTCATCCGGTTTTGTGATTATTATCACAACGCTGCTTGTGGCGGGCATTGCCGCATATGTCTGCCCGGTGAAAGAGGAAAAGGAGGAACAGCATTCATGAGTCATAATGTTTATGTGTACATCCTGGTGATGGCAGGCGTGACGTACCTCATCCGTATGCTGCCGATGGCGCTCGTAAAAAAAGAAATAACCAGTCCTTACATAAAGTCGTTTTTGTATTATGTCCCATATGCGTGTCTGGCAGCGATGACTTTTCCGGCAATCCTTTCGGCAACGAACAGCACTGTTTCGGCGGCGATCGGATTTATTGTGGCATTGATTGCAGCCTACAGGGAGAAAAGTCTGCTCATGGTAGCGCTTCTGGCGTGCGGCGCTGTGTTTATTGCGGAGCGGATTCTTCCGCTTTTTATGTAAAACGGTTTCATGCTTTTGGAGAATCTGATACAAACAGATCGGGAGAGATGTTGTGCAATTTTTAAAAAATGTACACAACATTTCTTTTTATTTTGGTTAATCTTTTTCTGCTATAGGTGTTATACTGTACATGTAACAAAGAGAAGATACTTACAGACCTGCATTATAATATGTGAGCCTGCCAGGCATTCAGTGATTATGGAGGAAAAGATAAATGAATACTTTGAAAGCTGAAAGAAGAAGTTTGGACACAAAGGCAAAGAAACTCAGACGGGAAGGATTTGTTACCGGCAATGTATTTGGCAAAGAACTGAAAGAAACGATACCGGTAAAAATTGAAAAGAAGGATGCAGAACGTCTCTTAAAAACATGCAACAAGGGCAGCCAGATCATGCTGGAAGTAGAGGGCAAAAAGCTGGATGTTCTGATTAAAGAAATCGACTATAATTCGATGAAACGCCAGATTGATGAAATTGATTTCCAGGCGCTGGTAAGCGGAGAGGAAGTGCACTCTGTGGCGGAGGTCGTATTGCTGAACCATGATAAGGTGGTAAATGGACTCATCCAGTTAAAGCTGCATGAAATTGCATACAAGGCTGTTCCGGAAGCGCTGGTAGATAAAGTGGAGATCAATATGGAGAATATGAAGATCGGAGACAGCATTCTTGTAAAAGATCTGGAGCTTGCTTCCAATGAGAAGATTCATCTGATGACGGATCCGGAAGCAACTGTGGTAGCGGTAACAGAGATCCACAATAAGGCGGCAGAGACGGACACAGAGGAAGCAGCGGCTGAGGAATAAAGAAATTTCATATACAGACCGGGATATATCGCGGAACATGAAGGAGCAGGGTTGCAGAGACCCTGCTCTTTTTGCCGTTATGAGAAGTACTATTCACGCTGGCCGTAAACACCTGCTGCGACGCGAAGCTGGTCCTGTGGGTTTGAGGCGTGAGAACATGATTCAGGTGTGAGCAAATCCCATTCGCGAAGCGAATTTTAAATGGATTTGTGAAAGTTACTGAGAACGGAGTGAACAGTAACTGGGAATATTTCCCTCTTTACTTTTCGAACATATGTTTTATAATATGATTAGAACAAATAAAAGGAGTCCACAAGGATGCGTACACAGCTAACCGATCCGTCCTATTTCCCGGAATCCATGACGGTCGTTCCGGTTATTGTATCTTTTGATAAATGCGGCAATATGATTCCTCTGTACATCGGCGTTCACGGGGAGTCCTTTAAGGTGCTGTCAAGCTATCAGAGCAGCAGCCCGCGCTTCCAGGAATATAAGCAGTTTCAATGCCGCGTGGAGGATCATGGCGTTACCAGGCAGGTCGAGCTTACCTATCATCCCGGCGAGAGCTTCTGGACGATCCCAAAGCTTAAATGGTACCATTAAACTTTTTTAAATTTCCTGTTGCATTTTTCAGGCGGAGTGGTATAATGAATTATAGATTTTGGGGCATTAGCACAGCTGGGAGCGCGCCACGTTCGCAATGTGGAGGTCACGGGTTCGAATCCCGTATGCTCCAGGAGAGAGATCCGAACTCAGATGATGGGTTCGGATTTTTTTGCGATTATGGCTTTTATGAAGCTGCAGGAAGAAATTGGATGCAGTGCGGATGAAAAAAGGCAACTGGTACAACCCGTCAGACATAGGATGACAGGGGTGATATTGTGGAAGAAAACATAAAAATATTGCATCTGGAGAATTGCACTGCCAGAATCCATTATTCGGAGCTGACGGAGGAGGAATGCGAAAAGCAAATCGATCGTCTGAAGAGGGCGACAGCGGAATTTTTGCAGCAGGCGGAGACAGAGCTTATGCGGAAGCAGGAAGATTTACACGAGAAGAAAAGCGCTGATATCCATCAATGCTGAGCGGATGAACTGGCGCACTTTGAAATGGTTGCTACGATCATTCACCAGCTCACCAGAAACCTGTCAATGGAGGAGATTGAGAATTCCGGGCTTGGTCCGTATTATATCGATCACACCATCTCCATCTGGCCGCAGGCAGCGGGCGGCGTTCCCTTTAACGCCTGCGAATTCCAGGCGAAGGGCGATCCGATCACGGATCTGCATGAGAACATGGCGGCAGAGCAGAAGGCGCGCTCCACGTATGATAACATTCTGCGTGTCGTGCGCAACATGCCGGAGGTGGCGGACCCGATCCGATTCCTGCGTGCACGCGAGGTGGTGCATTACCAGAGATTCGGTGAAGCACTGCGCCTTGTGCAGGATAAGCTGGACAGCAGAAACTTCTATGCATTCAACTTAAGCTTCGATCAGCCGGCATCATGCCCGGACTGCGGGGATTGAATATGGAAAAGAAGCTGGCAGGAACACTGAGCTGTGACAATTTCAGCGGTATTTCCGGGAATATGGAGATGCTTTTGCACAGGATAAGGATGGGAAAGCCGGAGGCATACGCGATGATCTACGGGAAGCAAAAGACGGACTGCATCTGCGGAAACGTATTGTTTTATCCGCTCTGGGGCGGTACGCTTGTGACGGCGGAGATTGCCGGCCTTCCGGTGAAGGAGGGCGTCTGCGGTGGAAATTTTTTTGGATTTCATATCCATGAGGGAAGCGTCTGCAAAGGGACGGAGGAAGATCCGTTTGCGGATGTCGGTGGACATTTTAATCCGGGAAAGTGCAGTCATCCGTTTCATGCGGGCGACCTGCCGCCGCTTTTGGAAAATAACGGATATGCGCTGTCCGTCTTTTTTACCGATCGTTTCACGCCGGAGGAAGTCGTTGGCCGCACGGTGATCGTCCATGATATGCCGGATGATTTCCGGACGCAGCCTTCCGGGGATTCCGGTGCGAAAATGGCATGCGGGGAAATCAGAGAATACTAGAAAATGTAAAGCGGGGAGCGCTGTCGTCTGAGTCGGCGCTCCCACTTTTATAACGTTTTGTGTTTGGGCGAGGCGAAAAGAATGGATATAGATATGGAAAATCAGCGGATAAGCTCCGGGATGCGGGACCGGACGGGAAAAGAGATATTCACGCATGATATCGTCAGTGCATATGAAATGAGTCAGCGGGAGTGGACGGTGAATGAGGTGGTATTTGAATACGGCTGTTTTAAGCTGCGGCAGGAAAACCGGGTGGATGCATTTCTTTGCAGTTACCTGCCGGAGCATCTGGAGGTGATTCCGTAAAAGTTTCTGGAGGTGATTCCGTAAAAGTTTTCGTTGTATCTGCTGTCCGATTGTGCTAAAATTTACGGAAGAACAGAGAAATGGTTTTGGAAAAGTAAGGAGAGATCCATGGCAACAGCAAAGAAGAAAAAGGTGCGGAGCATGGCAAAATCAGCGGGAACCGCCGCGAAGCAGGTGTTTCATTATTACGATTACAATCTGCTGGCAAGTATCATTCTGCTGACCTGCTTTGGTCTGGTTATGTTATACAGTACAAGCGCATATTCGGCGCAGATTGACTTTGGCGACGGTATGTACTATTTTAAAAGGCAGGCGGCGATCAGTGCGGCGTGCTTTGTGGCAGTGCTGATCTTTTCACAGATTGATTATCATGTTTATGCGAAATTTGCCGGGCTGCTCTATGTGGTGGCGAATATCCTGCTATTTATCACAAAATTTGTAGGAACGGAAATCTACGGTGCAAAGCGCTGGATCTATATTGGTTCGCTTTCGATCCAGCCCGCCGAGATAGCCAAGCTTGCGGTTATCTTATTCCTGTCGGTGCTGATTGTTAAGATGGGGAAGAATATGAAAACCATGAAAGCGTTCTGGATCGTGCTTGGATGCGGTGCGCTTAGCTCGGCGCTCACGTTGTTTTTTACGGATAATCTCAGTACGGCGATCATTATTGCCGGAATTACGGTCGGGATGCTGTTTATTGTTTTCCCGAAGAAAACGCCGTTTATTGTCGGTGCAGTGATTGTGGCAGTGGGGGTAGTCGCCGTGATCATGTACGCGCAGACGCTGAGCGGAAGCGAAAATTTCCGTCTGCGCCGTGTTATTGCATGGCTTGATCCGGAGGCGAATTCCAGCCTTGGCGGTTATCAGATCATGCAGGGGCTTTACGCGATCGGTTCCGGGGGTGTGTTTGGAAAGGGGCTTGGAAACAGCCTGCAGAAGCTTGACTATGTTCCGGAAGCGCAGAACGATATGATCCTCACGATTATCTGCGAGGAGCTGGGAATTTTTGGTGCGGTGGTGCTGTCCATGCTGTTTGCTTTCATGCTGTACCGCCTGTTGTTTATCGCGCAGAACGCGCCAGATCTTCTGGGTTCGCTGATCGCGTCCGGTATCTTTATCCACATTGCGCTGCAGGTGGTGCTTAACATCGCCGTTGTCACAAACGCGATCCCGACGACGGGCATCACGCTGCCGTTCGTCAGCTATGGAGGCACGTCCATTGTGTTCCTGATGGCAGAGATGACGATGGCGCTGAGCGTATCAAAGCAGATTAAATTTAAAGATAACGACAGTGAGCCGGCATAAAGAACGGGCACCCATCGCGGGCGCCCGTTTTGCGATTATTTTGCGGCGTTCTCGGCAAATTCCGTCGTTACCAGATTTTCGTAGGGAACGCGCCCGGAAAGCTCTCCTGCGGTGTCGAGGATATCCTGCAGGAGCGTGAAGCTCTCTTCTTCAAATATCAGATTTTCTTTCCAGGTATCCTGTTCGGCGTAGCGTGTGACAATCGTGGTGATGGTCTCCAGGTCGCTGTCCGGGAACTGCGGAGCGATAACCTCGGCAATCTCTGCCGGTGTGTGGCTGTTCACGTAATCCATGCCCTTTTGCAGTGCGTTCGTGAAGCCCTGGATGATGTCAGGATGCTCCTCCATATAGCTGGATTTTGCGCTGTAGGAGGTGTAGGGGACATAGCCGGAATCGACGCCGAGAGAGGCGACGACGTAACCGACGCCTTCTTTTTCAAGTGCAGTTGCGGAAGGCTCGAATTCTACCGTGAAATCCCCCTGCCCGCCGGAGAACGCGGCAGCGGTGGAGCCGAAGTCGATGCTCTGGTCGATGGCAAGATCTGCGAGCGGATCAATGTCGTGCTGCTTTAGGATATATTCAAATACCATTTCCGGCATACCGCCTGTCGTTCGCTACATCATGTAAATCATGGGCATATATTGATCCATCATTATTTTTTGCCAGTTTTTCGTGGTAAAAATCATCCATTACCTTCTGTAATTCTTCTTTTGTTTTAACAATGGTATATGGTTTCAATGAGTTATCACTTGGTTCTACGATACCCATATCCATCATGAGTCCAATATAGGGCAATACGCTTCTCTTGGATTTTGGATATCCTAAATCAGTAAGTGCCTTTGATAAATATTTTGCGGAGGTGTAACCTCTTTCATCTTCATAAATCAGTCTCATAGTATGGTAAATGATTTCGTTCTCACGACGATTCATTTCCTGTGCCGGACTATACTTGATCAGACCAGACAGACCATATTTTAATTCGATTTCAGGAAGTCCATCTTCATCCACTTCGATACGTTCGATTAGGATTTCAATATCCTTACGGTCAAGAATACCATTTTCAATAATTTTATCAACCACCTGTAATGCATTCTGGAGTTTATCTTTTACATCTTCATTCTCCAGACTGGTATCATTTAATTCACTTAATTGCATTTCCAGTCCATGAATCTGTGAAAGAATATCTTGCTGCAGTGCATCATAGGTTTCATTGACAATATCCTCATTCCCGTGAGCGTTGGATAAATCTCTAACTTTCTGAGTAAAAAGAACTTTCAGTTGTTTCTTTCGTTCGTCAATCTGATTTTGAATTTCGGAACGCTTTTCTTCAACCGTTCTTTTTTCAGAATCGAAATCCTTCATATCATAGGTGGCAATAACTTCGCAGAGTGAATCACGACAGAGCTTGATGTAAGTTACAACATCTTCCATCAGATCTTCTTCTTCGATAAGATGTGATTTTGAACAATAACGTTTGCCCTTGATGTTGTATGTGGTACAGATATAATATTTGCGTTCTCTACTGGAAGTTGTTCTTCTGATTGGAGTCAAACGCCTTCCACAATCTTTACAAAAGAGGCAACTTCCAAATGGATTCGGTATCTCAGAACCAATCCATTGCCCACGACTGCCACGATAATTGTTCTTGACACGTTTTTCCTTCATATCCTGAATTAGATCAAAAGAAGCTTTGTCAATGATGGCTGGATGATGGTTTTCAAAAACATACTGTTCATCCTTTGGAACACGTTTGTCTTTCCCGTGAACAGTAGAACGAGCACGTTTTCGCAAACGTAAAGTTCCGATATAAAAATCATTTCCAAGCATATCTTTGACCATAGAGTCAGACCACACTGTTGCAATCTGACGTTTTGTGATTTTGCCTTCTTCCAGTTCACGCTCATGGCGAACCATAGAAGGTGTTGGAACTTTATTTTCAGTCAGATAATTGGCAATCATGCGATAGCCGGAGCCTTTCAGATAAAGGTCATAGACCATCTTCACATATTCTGCTTCTTTCGGTATGATTTCTATTTTGGATTTGTCTATTTCATTTCTTTTATATCCAAATGGTGGCTGTGTCATCAATATTCCCTCTTTTTGACGAGCTTCAAGAGCACGTTTGATTTTTCTGCTGATATCTTTTACATATTTTTCATTGTACCAAGCCGCTAGCGCGGCGGCTAGCCCTAAGTACGTAAAACCACCAC
>OGWU01000068.1_pt1 | contig 57888 bp, 46 predicted proteins | sample 1576071 | NCBI WGS metagenome assembly OGWU01 (sample SAMEA3541582, study PRJEB24748) | human gut metagenome | biome: human gut; feature: human-associated habitat; material: faeces | place: China | collected 2012
CGAGCAGCGCCAGCACCCACATCCAGAACACCGCGCCCGCGCCGCCTGCCGAGATCGCCGCCACCACGCCCACCAGGTTTCCCATACCGACCCGGGTAGCGGTAGACACAATCAGCGCCTGCAGCCCGGAAATACTGTTTTTCTGCGTCTCCTGCTTCTTTTCCACGGCAATGTACAGCATCTCCGGAAACATACGCACCAGCACAAACCGCGTTCTGATCGTAAAATAAACTCCCACAGGAACAAGAATCAGGATCAGCAGCGACAGCCCCACGCTGCCGCCGCCCGGAAGCGGGATCGTCACCAGATCGCCCCACAAAAATTCGTACACTGCCAGTACAATGTTTATCAGACTTTGCCCAAATGCTTGCATCATTTCCATGTCAGGGTATTCTCCATATCTTTCGTTTTTTAACTATTAGTATAAACGAACGAACGTATTTTGTCATCCATATGCTTCAAAAAGATTCTATATTTTTCGTTCATTTCGCCGCCCGATCTGTGGTATAATATAGTTACCTGAAATCTATCCCCACAGGAGAGCCTTATGAATTACGAAATACCGGATACACGATTTGATGAAAAATCTGATGAGCGCTATTCCGTCGCTGACGAAGCGATCTACGACGCTTTCTTTTTGCTTTTAAAAGAAAAGGAGCTGGATAAGATCACGGTAGCAGATGTGATAAAACGAGCCGGAATTGTCCGCAGCACCTTTTACAATCACTACGAAAATATTCCGGCTCTGATTAACGCCATCGAGGACAAGACCATCCATGATATTTTTTCCCTCATGGGGACGTTTCACCCGAAGAATGACTATGATATGTGTAAATCTTTTTTTCTTACCATCTGCAATTACACAAAGACCAATCCGTTTCTGGCGAATCTTTTATGTAACCCGCAGGGGGACGGATTTTTTGAGAAAACCCTGACCATGCTTCATCAGTATGTGACAAATGTCACCCGCACCACCGCCCCGTCGCACAGCAGCAAAGAAGAATTTGCCTACATGATCGCCTGCGCGATCGGCAGTACCATCGGTGTGCTGCACAAATGGATCATGGAGGATTTCCGCAGCTCGCCAGAGACGATCGCGGATATCCTCACACACGCCTTCGTGGGCGGGATGCTGCCGTTTATGTCTTAGCACGGCTCGTCAATCAAGACCTCCTGCCGCTTGATTTTTCTCGTCGCGCTCTTGATAAACGGATTTTTCCGCACAACCAGCCCGGTAATCTGGCGGTAGGTCGGCTGCGTCTTATTGTACTGATCTATAAATGCCTGCAGTTCCGCCTGAATTGCCTGCGCATCCAGTCCCTTTGCTGCCGCCACATCCGGATCCGGGAAAATCCTTGCCGTAAGCCCGTTATTTTCGCCGGTTACAACCACTTCGCCTACCAGAGCGCCGAGCGCCAGTTTATTTTCAATTTCCTCCGGGGAAATATTTTCTCCGTTGGAGAGAATGATCAGATTCTTGACGCGCCCGTTAATATATAAGAAGCCGTCCTCGTCAAGATAGCCCTTGTCGCCCGTGTGGAGCCATCCATCCTTTAAAGTATCCGCCGTCTCCTGCGGCATCTGATAATAGCCCTTCATCACACTGCTTCCGCGCACCAGAATTTCTCCATTGTCAAACGCGATCTCGACATTCGGCAGCGGTCTGCCAACGGAGCCGTCTTTATGATCCTCCGGTGTATTGGAGCTGATGACCGGGGAACACTCCGACATGCCGTAGCCCTCCAGAACAGCCACGCCGTACTGGGCAAATTTCTCAATATAATACGGATCGAGATGCGCGCCGCCGGTGAAAATCGTGTGCAGCCTTCCGCCAAATACGGCATTTGCGACCATCTGCTTCGGAATGGAGGCGTCCGCTGCGGCAAGCCTTTTGTAAATCGTCTCCACCATCAGCGGAACCATCAGCATGACCTCCGGCTGGAATACACCCATATTTTTCACCATATGCAGGAGAGAATCGTTGATGCATACGGTGGTGCCAAGCGAAAATCCCTTCAGCCAGTCCATCACCAGACAGAACGCGTGATGGATCGGGAGCACGCTCAGCAGCACGCTGCCAGGTTTCGCGGTATACTGCACCGCCTTCACATTCTCCGCCAGATTTTTCTGCGTCAGCATGACGCCCTTACTCTTTCCGGTCGTTCCGGAGGTAAAAATAATCGTCGCGATTCCCTCCGGATCCGGTCTGTCGGCGTCCGCCGCACTGTCCGCGCCAACTGCTTTTAAATCCGCCAGACTAGAGATTTCCGCGCTGTCAGTCTGCGATGCCGCCGCATCCTCCAGCATCCAGATTTTCTGAAGCTTCGGACATTTTTCCCGGATCTGCTCCAGAAGTCCCTTCTGCTTCGGACTCAGAAACAAGCCCGCCGCGTCGGAACGGTTAAGAAGATCGATCAGATCCTCGCCCGGAAGATTTACATCCAGCGGCACGGCAACCGTGCTTCCGGTGATAATTCCCAGGTAGCTCTCCACCCACTCCGCGGAGCTGCTTCCGATCAGCGCAATATGCTTTCCGGAAAAGCCTTCCGCGAGCAGTCCCTTTCTCACCGCCATCACATTTTCCAGCAGTCCGCGGTAATTTATCTCCTGTATCTCCTTCTTTTTTAACCATTTTATCGCCGGAATCTCCGCATAATTTCTTCCGCTCTCTTCCAGAATATCACGAATCAGCATCTCTTTTATTCCTCCTGTAATCTTTCCAGCAGAGCAAGCGCCTCTGCAACCGTCAGAACCTGTGCAACCTCTTCCTCCTCCAGCTCCACGTCGAAGGTATCCTCCAGCTCGCCGAGGAAGGACATAAAATCAAGGGAACTGAATCCCAGATCCTCGCGGAACCTCATATCGTCTGTCATGTCCTCCGGTTTTACGCTGCAATACTGTGCGGCGATCGTTTTAAACTGCATTTCCTGTGTCATCGTTTTTCCCTCCATATACTAAAAATCAATATTTTCCAAATATCTTTCTGCATTTTCTGTCCGTTTCCTGCAGCCGCATTATCCTTTACACCTGCTCCATGATCTCCCCGATGCTCATATCCGGCTCGGCGATTCCCTTAAACAGAATGCGCATCATATAATAATACAGAAGCTCCATATCATGCTCCTCAAGCTGCGCTGTCTGATAATGATAAGAGAAGTTCATACCACCGTTCGCAGTGTGTGACACGGTCAGATACATCTTCTTCGTCGCCGCGCCGTTTGCGAACCATTTTGCATGCTGCCCGATCCCGGCAAGATGCGGGTTATCCACCTGCACCGGCATCGGCTGATACGTAAGGTAACAGCTTTCATACGTTGTATTTTCCGGTGTGTGATATCTTCTGCGCATTTCCTCCTCGATCAGCGCCGGATCGTAATTGCTGTGCATATAAATGCGGTTCTGCACATTCTGGATCTCATATGCAGCTGACAGGAAATCCGTCTCCGGGCTGATCACCGTCCGGCACGGGAACATAATCGTGCGGCTGCCGCCCGATGTCCATTCATCGTGCGTGGAACGTCTGGAGATAAAGTTTTCAATCGTGATGTCCTCCTGCCCGTTATTCACCTTCGAAAGATACGTGCGGATACCAAGCAATAAGAGATTTGTCATGGAAAGCTGATGGTTCATACAAAAATCAATCAGATTCTTCGTCGGCTCCGGCTCTAACTGATAATCCTTCACCTCCACGAACAGATTTTTCAATTCAATATCCGCCGCCCGCAGCATCGGGTTTTTATGCTTTTTTCTTGCTGCCTCCAGAACGGAAGGTCCCTGAATATCGGAATACAGCGGCTCTCCCAGCGCATTAAGCTGATCGTCCCAGAATTTTTTGTCCTTTGCAAACCGCTTCTCGTTGTTTGCTCTCTTTAAGTCCTTCTCCAGCACGGTTTCAAAATCTGCCAGATCCTGCGGATACGCCGCGCCGAATCGGTAATGTGTGTAAAGCTGCATCAAATCATTGATCATCACAACCAGACCACAGGAATCGATCAGCCGGTGATCCATATGGATGAAAAATCCGTTGTACCCCTCCGGTAGGCGCAGCATCGTCACATCGCAAAGCGGAATATCGTCGCCGTCGAAGGTTTCGTAAGCCCACTGCTGCATCAGTGCATCCGCCTGCTGCATACTCATTCCGGAGAGATCCTTCAGCGGGATATCTCTTGTATCCTGTTCCACAAGATACTGCTTCACCTCGCCCTTCTCATCCGGCTTTGTAAAACGGATGCGCATACACCCGTAACGCTCTATCTCTAACTGTATACATTTTTTCAGAAGTCCAAAATCCAGCGGCGACTGCAGGGACGCTACCACGCTCACACCTGACACCTGCTGCGTCTGGTATTTCTGAATCCAGTTGTGATGCATCTTCTGCGCTGCTGTTAATGGATAATATTCTCTCATGTGTTACCTCCTGTTTTCAACTTCGCCAAAGAATTTAACACATTTTATTTTCAATTTCTACCCCCTCGGGGATTTAACAAACATTTTACATAAAATTGACCGAGACGTTTTTCCTGACGCCAAACATGCAGGGCCTGCCGCCGACAGCTCCCCTTGGAATGCAAGGAAGTCGCCATATGAATGTGCGGGTACATCCGCCTGGCTCGTTGCTCGCGGGAATAAAAAACAGCCAGTAACACCTGGCTGTTCGGTACGATATACTTTACAGATATTTCCTTACTTTCTTCCTTTTTACTTTAAGCCGGCGTTCCGTCATATTTCTGAAAAAACTCCAGCAATTTACTCCTGTATAACTCCGGCGCCTCATAAGCGCTGCACAGGTGGCGCGCCTCCGGCACCAGCACAAGCTCCTTTGGCGCGCTGCACAGAGAATAATTGTGTATGGTGTTTTCCGGCATTACATAGGTATCCTTCATGCCGTGGAAAAACAGCACCGGACGCTCATTTTTCTTCAATGCCTCCGTGGTATCCGCCTCCTTCATGGAAAAGCCCGCAAAAATCCGGCAGAAAAGCTCAAGCCTGAACAGCAGGAGTCCTATCCATTTCAGATGGAACCAGTTTGCCGCCATGTCCTGCATCTGTCTCTTCATGGAGCTGAATCCGCAGTCCGCGATCAGTCCCTTTACCTCCCGCGGCAGCGGATGTCCCGACGCCATCAGGATCGACGAAGCTCCCATAGATTCCCCGTACAGATAGATTGGGAGCTTGTTTTTGTTGCGCTTCGCAAGGTACCACGTCCAGTCCTGAACATCCTGCTGCTCCTTTGCGCCGAAGGTGATGTATTCTCCCTCGCTCTCCCCGCAGCACCGCTGGTTGATGAGCAGCAGACTGCAGTGGTGCTCATGGAGAAACTGTGCAGTGTATGCAAAATCCCCATAACCGCTGCCCTTATATCCATGGCTCAGAAGGACAATGCGCTCTGCATTTTCGGCAGGCAGATAGCTGGCATGAAGCCGCAGTCCATCCCGGCTGCGGAGATAACAGTCCTGCAGCGGCTGCGCCTTAAACCACGCCACGCCCTCCTCATATTCCTTTTCAAACTTGTGCCGTGGATGGTTGATCTTTGCATGGGAGAGCGAAAACCACTGCTTCTTTATCTGCTTCCGATTCTTTTTGCATCGCACCGTCATGTCAAAAAACGACCATCCGAGCGCCATAAAACCTGCGGCTGCTGCCGCCGCGATCGCTAAAACTTCAAATTCTTTCTTTTTCACTGGAGCACTCGGGAAAACCACTCCATTTTCATCTTTTCCCATTCGTTTTCTACTATCCATATTTCCCTCCTGACACCTTCTATTATAATGTTTATTTTTATCTTTTCAACAAATTCCGCAAAAGAAAATCCCCGCAGCTTTTCCATAAAAACTGCAGGGATAAATATAATACTTTCATTATAAACAGCCAACGCAGTATACGCAGCGCTCTTGTGCATCTGTGTTTTCGACGCTTCGTATCCCGGCGGAAGATTCCGTTGTCGCCGTGTATTCCGTTCCGGCATCATTACACATTTCCAAGGTAATCTCCACGCGTTTTTCTTCGCCCGGCTCCAGATAGATTTTTTCAAATCCGGCAAGCTCCTTTATGACCGGCGCGTCGTCCGCCAGGTCGCGGCGGTAGACCTGCACGGTTTCTTTACCCGCAACTGCCCCGGTATTTTTCACATAACAGGTCAGAATGCCGGTTTCCGGATCAATGTCAGCGTCACGGTACTCGAACGAGGTGTAGGACAGCCCGTATCCGAACGAGAACTGCGGCTCGATCCGGTATTTATCATTGTAGCGGTAGCCCACATATCTGCCCTCGCGGTACGCCACCGTATCCGTGCCCGGAAATTCGCCGAGCGCGTGCGCAGAGCAGTCGGTGTGCGTTTTATAGAAAGTCTCCGGCAGCTTTCCGGAAGGATTCGTCTCACCAAGGAGCACCTCCGCCAGCGCATTGCCGCCCTCCATTCCGGCGTACCAGTGCCAGACAACGGCTGACGCCCGGTCGACCCACTGTCCCATCTCCACCGGACTTCCGCCCATCATCACAATTACCATATCGGGCTTCACATCTAAAAGCTCAAGAATCAGCTCATCCTGCTCATACGGCAGTTTCATATCTCTGCGGTCATTGCCCTCACTGTCGTGGTCATGGTTAAGACCGCCCACATAGATAACAGTGTCATACTGCCCTGCAAGGCGCACAGCCTCCCCGCGCAGCGCGGCGCGCTTTTCCTTCATTTCCCGTGCAGTCTGCGCATTATCCGCCGCACGATCGTCCCCGGCCGCTGTCTGTCCGCCGCCGTTCTCCAGGCTCGTCTCCTGCCAGCTGGTATCGCTCTCCGCCGCTTTGTCACGGCAGTAGCCCGGCGTATAGTCCACCTGCACATTTCCGCCCAGGTGCGTTTTCAGTCCCATCAGCGGCGTAATCTCATAAAGCGCCTTAATCTCCGCGCTTCCGCCGCCATTTGAATGTACACAGGATGCATTCTCGCCAATCAATAGCACCTTTTTCAGTGCGTCCTTTGCAAGCGGCAGCCTGCCGTTCTCATTTTTCAGAAGCACCACCGATTCGCGCGCCGCCTCCAGCATTTTTGCGCGGTGTTCCGGTATATTATAGGTACCACTCTTTCGCGGCTCGTCCCCGATCATGTGCAGGCGCAGCATCAGCATCAGAATGTGCAGCACCTTCTCATCGACTGTGCTCTCCGGGATTTCGCCCGCCAGAATCTTTTTCTTCAACGGCTCCGCCATAAAATAATCGTCAAAGTCCGGCGTCACAGACATTTCGATATCTAGCTGCGAATGAGCCGCCTTCTCCGTGTCGTGCACGCCGCCCCAGTCAGAAATGACCACGCCGTCAAATCCCCACTCCTCGCGCAGTATCCTGCGCAGCAGGAAATCACTCTGGCAGCAGTGTTCGCCGTAAAGCCGATTGTAGGCGCCCATCACGGCGTACGCGCCTCCCTTTTTCACCGCATCGTAGAATGCCGGAAGATAAAGCTCGCGAAGCACCTGCTCGTCGATCTCCACCTCCACCCAGAGGCGCTGCGTTTCCTGGTTGTTCACCGCAAAGTGCTTCACGCATGCCGCCACATCCCACGCCTGCACGCCCCGGATGTACGCCGACGCCAGCTCCTTCGTCAGATAGGGATCCTCGCTGAAATACTCAAAATTTCTTCCGCAGAGCGGACTTCTCTTTAAGTTCACGCCCGGGGCAAGGATCACATCCTTCCCCCTTCCGCGCGCCTCTGCGCCGAGCACACTGCCCATCTCGTGCGCAATTTCGCGGTTCCATGTCGCCGCGATCGCGCTATTGCAGGGAAGATAGGTCACATAATCATCGCTGTTTCCGACCGGCTTCCACGCATCCGGCGCAAATTCCTGCCGCACACCCATCGGTCCGTCCGACATTACCAGCGGCGGAATTCCAAGCCGCTCCACACCCGCCGTCTGAAAAAGCTGTGCGCCGTGGATCATGCCGATCTTTTCCTCCAATGTAAGCTTTTCTAAAATTTCCCCGGCTTTCTGCCGTATTTCTTTATCTGTCATAGCTTTGCCCAAAATATTCCTTTCTCTGTAATACTGTTTTCCGGCGCTTTAAAGCTCACATAAGATTTCTGCCGTTGGCTCTGCCACCGTCACTACAGAATCATTTCCGCATATGGTAAGCTCTGCACCTTCTACACTCTTTAAGATACAGTTCACAAAACGGATCCGGCAGCCGTATGCACTGTCCACCCTGCAGCGGATTCCCTGCTCTGTGCGGTCGATTGCGAGAGACGTCGCTTTTTCGGCATCCTGGTAAACGGTTGTATCTGCATGTTCCCCAGGCTCGTAAACCTGGAAGGTGAGCTGCTCCTTATAGGAATCCGTCGTGCGCTTTATCTCTTTGCAGACCGGCAGAATGGTATTCTCACGCACCCACAGCGGAATGGAGAGATAGCCGTGCTTTTCGTTTCTCCATACAGCACCGTCTGATTTTTCTCCTGTGAAAAAGTTCGTCCACTTTCCTGCCGGAAGATAGTAGGACGCCTCACTGCGGTCGTTGAAAATCGGCGCCACCAGCAGTTTTTCGCCGAGCATATACTGCCTGTCGAGGTACTGGCAGGCCGGATCGCGCTCAAATTCCAGCACCATACTGCGCATCACCGGAACGCCTGTCCGGGACGTCTCTGCAGCGCTGCTGTACAGGTACGGCAGCAGTTCCATTTTCAGCTTTGTGAAGAAGCGCACAACGTCCACCGCTTCCTCATCGTAAAGCCACGGCACGCGGTAGGAACCGCTTCCGTGAAGACGGCTGTGGGAGGAAAGCAGCCCGAATGCAGACCAGCGTTTATACACATCCGCCGTAGAGGTCTGCTCAAAACCACCAATATCGTGGCTCCAGTAGCCGAAGCCAGACATCGTCAGCGACAGACCGCCGCGCAGACTCTCCGCCATCGCCTCGTAGGTAGACCAGCAGTCGCCGCCCCAGTGAACCGGGAATTTCTGTCCGCCGACCGTCGCTGAGCGCGCAAACAGCACCGCGTCCTGTTTTCCTTTTTTGCGCTCCAGCAGCTCATAAACGGTTTTATTATATAAGTAGGTATAGAAGTTGTGCATCTTCACCGCGTCGGAGCCGTCATAATATGCGATATTTTCCGTCGGGATGCGCTCGCCGAAATCCGTCTTGAAGCAATCCACGCCCATGTCGAGCAGCGCTTCCAGCTTATCCTGGAACCACCGGCAGGCATCCGGATTTGTGAAATCCACCAGCGCCATGCCCGGCTGCCACATATCCCACTGCCAGACGTCGCCGTTTGTGCGCTTCACCAGATAACCCTTTTCCATGCCCTCCGCGAACAGACAGGATTCCTGCGCGATGTACGGATTGATCCACACGCAGATTTTCAGCCCCTTCGCTTTGATGCGCGCCAGCATTCCCGCCGGGTCCGGGAACACGCGGCTGTCCCACACAAAATCGCTCCAGTGAAATTCCTTCATCCAGAAGCAGTCGAAATGGAACACCTGCAGCGGAATACCGCGCTGCTCCATGCCGTCGATAAAGCTCATAACGGTCTCTTCATCGTAATTCGTCGTAAAGGAGGTGGACAGCCACAGTCCGAAGGTCCACTGCGCCGGGAGCGCCGGTTTTCCGGTCAGATCTGTGTAGCGCATCAGCACCTCCTTCATGGAAGGTCCGTTGATCACGAAATACTCTAGGCTCTCGCCGGGCACGGAAAACTCCACCTTCGATACCTGCTCCGTCCCCACCTCAAAAGACACCTTCTCCGGGTGATTGACAAAGACGCCGTAGCCGCGGTTTGTCACATAAAACGGGATGTTTTTGTAGGACTGCTCCGTGCTAGTGCCGCCGTCCTCGTTCCAGATATCAACGCTCTGTCCGTTTTTCGTAAATGCCGTGAAGCGCTCGCCGAGTCCGTAGACCAGCTCTCCCACGGAAAGTCCGAGCTGCTGGCGCATGTAAGCGTCATCGCTTCCCTTGTCATATGCCATACCCTTCCAGTTTGTTTTCATATACGCAAGATCACGGTTTGCGCCCCTGGAAAGCAGCTCGCCGTCTCTTTCGTAGGTCATCGTGAACGGCAGCTTCGTGACAACCAGCGCCAGGCTTCCGCTGGCAATGAGGATCTCGCTTTCCGTCTCCTCCACCTTAAGCGGTATGTTTTCGCCGCAATTCAGCTCAAACTCCGGTCCCTTTTTACACACACCCAGATAGTGGCTCGTTTTCACGGGCAGAACCTCCGGCGCCGGAGACGTAACCTCGATTGTCAGATTAATTCCTCCCAGAGTGTCGCCGCGCTTCTCAATCCGCATGGTCGGGCACACAAGCGTTACCATTTTCTCATCTTTCTTTACAAAATAAACCTCCTGCGGGGAGAAGCATTCGCAGCCTTCCTTCTGCAGCCAGCATCCGTTTCCGAATTTCATATTGTCATACCTCCGTCTGTATCATTTTCATAATACTTTTATCATACCATAAACAGAGATTCCACACTAAAAATTTAAGATAAACTACAGGATTAATCTGACTTTCCAGCATCCGCCGGATATTCCGGAAGCAGAAACGGCAGCAGACATCTAACCAAAAGATCCCCTTTCACCAGTACTTTGCCATATACCTGTCTGCCATTTCTTCTGTAATCCGGCATTTATCCATAACTCTCTTTTTCGTTTCATTTCTGGGTATCTTAAGTTCGCGGCAGGTTTCTATCACCGCACGGATACCCGTATCCATGCCCTGCCTTATTCCCTGCTTTATTCCACGCTTCATGCCCTGCTTTTTTCCTTCTTCCACTCCCGATTTGTAGTGGTCAGTAAATGCCTTGCACATTGTGATTTTCTCCCCTTTCTTTTTTAATTCCCTGTAATAGTCCAGATGGTCCGTCAGGGCAAAGATTACCCGGTTGGTATCCTCCGGTAGTTTTTCGTATATTGTCCGGTTATCCTCCAGGTAGCGTTCCATTTCCTTCTCATCGTTCTGCCGCCTCAGGATCTCTAAAATCTCCCGCCAGCCACCCCGAAAGCAGGCGGTATCGACGTTTTCCGGCGTCACCACCACGATTGGATACGACTGTATATATTCCCTGAGCTCTCTGAATTCCCGCGGAACGCTTATCATCTCCGCAAGGTCTGAAGGAGCCCTCCAGGGTGTGGTGCCATAATAAAAAACCAGCGTGATTACCAGGCAGAGCTTCTCATCTTTATGAAGCTTCTGGTTTTTCTTTGTGCGTCTCTGCACATCATACTCCAGGGCATCCTCCAGCATTACGCGCAACGGCATCCCGTAATCCACGGTTGTCTGGTTCTGTATTGCAACGATGATGTATCCCGCATTCTTATCTGTTCCTGCCTTCCCGGTGATATCACGGAAGCGCTGTACGGTTTTCACAACCGCGTTCTCATCATCCTCTTCCATGTCCTTTACCAGTACCAGCTCTGTCGGCACCGTGACAAGCTGCCCTCTTTTCAGCAGCGGTCTGCCCTGTGCGAGCGCCCCGTTTACAAAATCGCAGAAATGCCTGCTGTCCCTCTGGTACTCCTTTAAAATAATATCTTTTTCCGCCAATTTCCATCCTCCTGTTTTTTATAGTATTTTTCTGAAATGTGCAGCCGAACGGCTTTGAATTGTAATCCAGAAACTACAGATTAGCACGCTTTCGTTAAAAACACTATATCACAGGAAGCAGCAGAAGTCAATATTATTTTCTTGTTGCATATAAATTATAATATGAGATTTCAAATTGTGCAAGTCATTTTTATAAATCATATGATATGTAAACCAGCGGCTATTACTGTGCCAGCGGCGTAAAAAGGAGGAATCCATTTCGGATTCCCCCGCTGCTTTAAAAATTACTCTACCAGCGATACTCTCTCTTTTACGATCTCCGTGAGCATTGCTTCTGCGTCTGCCATGCCAACGCCCTCAAGCTCCGCCAGCATTTCGTCGTAGTTTGCGTCGAACTGGTCTTCGCTTCCGATGATGCAGCTGATCAGAGAGGACCATGCGATCTCATCGAGCTGGTCGCCGATTTCGTCGAACTCCGCCGGTTTTGCGTATGCCCATACCGGAGAATACTTCGGTATCTCAAACTCATCCGCCTGCGGGAATACATCCAGCAGAAGATCCACGCCCCATGCCTCGCAGCCAGCCTTCTGCGCATCGTTGTACTCAGCGATCACAGCGTCTCTGCTTACGGTTGTGTAGGTGCTGCCGGTTTCGTCGAGCACGCCGGCACCGTAAACCGGGAACGGATATGCGTGGAAGCCAACGCCGGTTTTCTTTGCATAATCCTTATCGGAATTTGCGTATTCCACTTCTTCCGGCGTACGATAGCGCACCCCGTTCTCATCTACGAGATAGTTTTCTCCTTCGATACCCCAGTTGACCAGTACCTGTCCTTCATCGGAGCAAAGGAAATCAAGGAATTTGATTGCTGCTACCGGATCTTCGCATGCGGTCGTGATGCCGACGCCCTGTCCGGTGGTAAGACCCTGATACATCAGTGTCGGGCACTTTGTATCTGCGTCCATTGTCAGTGGAAGCGGAGCATAGGTCTTGCCAAGTTTGCCGTCCGCGATCAGCACCTTCTCGCCATCCTGGTAATCCCAGTCTGTATCAAGCAGTGCAAGTACGCGTCCGGAAGCGATCTTTGCAATATAGTCCTCATGTGTCTGCGTTGCAAATTCCGGATCAAGAATACCCTCATTGTACATTCTGTTCAGCCATCTGAAGTATTCCCTCTCTTTTTCGGAACGGAATTTATATGTTGCATTGTACTCGTCATCGATCAGCCACTGTCCGTTGTCCGGCGCGCCGTCTGCGATATAGCCTGCCGGATTTCCAAGCGTGATCATCCAGTGCCAGTCGGAGGTGGACAGGGAAATTCCAATGGTATCCATGCCGTCGTCCGTCTGCGGATGCGCCTCAATGTAGCTCTTCAGCATCGCCTCAAACTCATCCAGCGTCTCCGGGATCTTATAGTCATTCTCAGCGAGCACATCCCACTGCAGCTGCGCGGTACCCGCGCTCTTGAATACGGTTCCGCCGATCGCATAGGAGGAAAGCTGATAGATGGACGGATCGTCTACAGAATATTTCAGCTTGTCAAACTCTTCGCCGTACATCTTCTTGATGTTCGGACCATACTCTTCAATCAGATCGGTAAGGTCAATCAGCGCGCCCGCGTCGATCAGGCTCTGTGCGTCGCCCTTTGCATAGATCATATCCGGGAAGTTCTGTTCTGCGATCATCAGTGCGATCTTCTGGTCGTCGGAGCTTACCGGGTAATCCGTTTTCAGCTTCACGCCGGTTGCCGCCGTGATCGCCTCCGCCACCGGATCTGTCCACGGATCCTCCTGTCCGTCCGCATTGTAGAATGTCAGTTCAATGACATCTCCGCCTTCCGCCATCGCCGGGATGGAAAAGCTGCATGCTGCGGTCGCTGCTGCCAGTACAAGTGCGCCTGCACGTCTCAATGTTTTGTTTCTCATAGTTATTCTCCTTTCTACTATAAAGCCCCGTCACCGCGGGCTTTTTGACTTATTAATATCGCATCAGTCTTTTACCGCGCCGACGGTCATGCCGCCTACGAAGTATTTCTGCAGGAACGGATATACGATCAGGATCGGAACGGTTGCCACGATTGTGATCGCCATACGAACCGACAGCGGGGACACCGCGCTGGTCATCTGGTTTGCCGCATGCGGATCGATCTTGATCGTCGCCTGCTCCATAATCTCGTACAGCACATACTGCAAAGTCGGCAGCTCTCTCGCATACAGATAAGTGTCCATGAAGGAGTTCCACTGTCCGACCGCCACGAACAGCGCCACCGTTGCAAGCACCGGTTTGCAGAGCGGAAGAATAATCTTTGCCCAGATAACAAAGTCGTTCGCGCCGTCTATCTTCGCCGCCTCCTGCAGCGCCATCGGCAGACCGTAAATGAAGGAACGCGTCAGGATAATATTGTATACCCAGACAAGTCCCGGTATAATGTATACGGCAAAGCTGTTGCCCATCTTTAAAGTTCTCATCAGCAGCAGGTATTCTGGAACCATGCCGCCGCTCACATACATCGTGATAACAAAGATTACGGTGAACGGTTTTACAAAGTAAAAATCCGTTCTGCTGAGCACGTAGCTGATCATTGCCGTGCAGATCACGCCTGCCGCCGTACCGATTAAGGTTCTCGCAATCGACATCATGAACGGGCTCATCAGATTATTTTCCGTGAATATGTAAATGTAGTTGCTTAAAGTAAACTTACGCGGGATGATGAAGTTTACATTTCTCATCGTATCCATCGGGTCGTTGAAGGAAATCGCAAGCACATTTAAAAACGGGTACAGTGTAATAAATATCACAAACAGAAAGAACACCAGCAGCACGTAGTCAAATGCACCTGCGCGCTTTGCAGTAATCATTTCTGCCTCTTTTTTCTTTCTTGCCATTTTGCGCTCCCCCTTCTATATCAGCTTGCTCTCGCCGAGCATACCGGCTATTTTATTTGCGATCAGCAGTAGGATAACACCGACTACAGACTGGAACATACCGATCGCAGTACCAAGACCGTAATTGTTTGCGCCGATGCCGCGGACATATGCGAACCAGGAAAGAACCATCGCATGATCCTGCACGATACCGTTTGACAGAAGCATCTGACGCTCCATTCCAACGTTCAGCGCGCTTCCGACGCTCATGATCAGCAGTACGATAACGGTCGGCTTGATACCCGGCAGGGTGATGTGCCACATTCTCTGGAAACGGTTTGCGCCGTCCACCTCCGCCGCCTCGTAAAGCCCTTTGTCGATACCTGCCATCGCGGAAAGATAAACGATCGCATCCCATCCAACCTCTTTCCAGACATTGATGAGACATACAACTACCCAGAACATGGGGGAATTCGTTGACATCAGATGCAGCTTCGTATTGAGCAGCGTATCGATCGCACCGCCGTCATTCAGCAGCATCTTTGCAATGCTGGCGATGATAACCCAGGATACAAAATGCGGAAGATACGAAATCGTCTGTGTCACTTTTTTGAATCTGCTAAAGCAGATTTCGTTCAGCAGCAATGCAAATACGATCGCCGCGAAGGTGCCAAGCGCGATGCCGATGATACTGATCGCGATGGTGTTGATCATTGTCTGTGGAAACAGACGGTCGGTAAACGCCTTGATGAAGTTGTCAAAGCCTACAAATTTCCGCTCCCATATCGGAAGTGCGAAGGAATTTGGCTTTACCTCCTGGAATGCCATCGTCCAGCCCCAAAGTGGTACGTACTTGAAGATGATCAGCCAGATCAGAAACGGAACAGACATCAATAGCAGATAGCGCTGTTTCCACATCAGAGCAAGACTGAATTTTTGTTTCGCCACACGTTCTTTTTTCTTTTTACTCATAGTGTCGCTCCCTCCTTTTCTAAAGATATTATAAAAATTTGCTGAAATTTTTAATACCCTGAAATTATTTACAATTTTACCCGAATTTTTCTTGTTTTTACTCAAAAAGGTAAAACTGAGGGGGTTTTTTTCTGCATATTGTCTAAAAGAAAAGTACCGAAGAAGCGTTGCCGTGTCATTTTGCTCACATCTTTTCCGGTACTGTCCGTTGTTTTATACAGTTTCTGTATCAGGCGCTTCGACCTGTTTTTTGTATTCTCTTGGACTGATGCCCACATATTTTTTAAATTTTAAGTAGAAATAGTCGATGTTGGAGTAGCCCACGCGCTCCGATATCTGGTATACCTTCAGATCCGTCTCGGCAAGCAGACGCTTGGCATTTGTGATGCGTATGGTATCCAGAATATTGTTAAAGCTGTCGCCCATTTCCTTGCGGAAAATCTTGCCAAGATAGCTGCTATTATAGTGGAACATTTTGGAGAATGCCTCCAGCCGCAGATCCTTGTCGTAATTACGCTCCATATAATAGTACATGCGCTTAATAACATTATCGGAACCTGCGCAGCCCACTTTAATACACAACTCCTGCAGCGCGCCGCAGTAGCCCTCCATCAGATCATCCAGCTTTTCCACGCCGTTAATTTTTTCCATCAGATCCGATGGTCCCAGCTTCTGCACCTCGTATTTTTTCTCTGCCCAGTTACGTATCTGCATGAGGTTATACATTACCTGTATCTTGATATCCATCTCCTTCATCATGCCCTTGAGACAGTATTGCCGGAACCGCTTCACACACCTGGCGATGCCGTCCATATCGCCCACCTCGATCAGCATGCAGAAATAATCGACGGACGGATTTTCCGCAATGTGACCCTGGTTCTCGATCGTGTCCATCGACATCACGCTGCAGCCTCCGAACAGAAATTCATGCTCCAGCAGATATTTTGCGAACTCATAGGAATGGGTGAGATCATACCAGTTGCTCACGTTATGCCCGACCGCGATTACCAGCTCATGCCCGAATCTTTTTCCGATGCGGGCGTTTTTCTGTGCCAGAAGATTCGCCCACGTCCGGTAGTCCATGTCCTTCTGGATGGCCACCACGCAGTTGTCCATCAGCACCCGGTCCGCACACAGATCGCGGCTGCCAAGCAGCTCCTCCACCTTTTCCGTGAAAATGCGGTTTTCATTTCCCGGCATCAGATCCTTATCGGAAATGACTGCCGCGCAGAACACCGGACCGGAATAATCCATCTGGTACCGCTTCATCTGCTCCTCCATTTTTTCGCGGCTCTCCAGGCGGAGAAGAATCCGGCGCAGAAGCTCTTCCCTTGCAATTTCCTCGTTGCTGCTGTGCCAGGCAAGCTCGCCCTCCTTTTTGCAGATATCCCGATAAAGCTTGCGCATGATATCGGTCAGCTCGTCCTCATCGATCGGCTTTAGCAGATATTCCTTCACCCCAAGCTGGATCGCGGATTTTGCAAATTCAAACTCCGAGTAGCCGGTGAGGATGACAAAATAACCATTATAGTTTTTCTCCCGCGCAGCGCGGATCAGATCGATGCCGGAAAGCCCCGGCATTTTGATATCGACCAGCGCAACGTCCGGCTCATACTGCAGCAGCTTCTCCAGACCGTCGCGCCCGTCCCTGCCCTCCGCGCAGATACAAAAGCCCTCTTTCTCCCAGTCGATCAAATCGCGGATGCCCATTCTCACGATTTCCTCATCATCGATAATCATTACTTTATACATGATTTTTCTCCTCCCCTGGCAGCAAAATGATCACGGTGGTACCGCCGCCCGGCGTACTGTCTATCTGTATACCGTATTCATCGCCGTACCGCAGGCGGATACGCCGGTGCACATTGCCTACGCCAATGTGCTTATTCGTCTGCGTCTCACGATTCATGCTCTCGCGCAGCTTCTTCAAAGTCTCTTGGTCCATGCCGACGCCATCGTCCCGGATCGTGATGCACACATTTTTATCCTGGCGGATAACCGTAATGTCGATATGTCCGATACCCTCCTTGATCTCCAGACCGTGGATAATGGAATTTTCCACGATCGGCTGCATCAGCAGCGGAAATACATGGTACTCCTCCAGATCCTTTTCGATGTATATCTGATACTGTATGCGCTCTCCGAAACGGTATTTCTGAATTTCCAGATAGCACTCGATCAGATCGGTTTCCATCTGCAGGGTAACGTCCTGGCTGCCCGCCTGGATATTCTTGCGCAGAATTTTGGCAAGCATCTTTACAAGGCGCTCGATATCGTACTGTCCGTTCACCCTCGCTTTCATGCGGATTGTCTCCAGCGTATTATAGAGGAAATGCGGATTGATCTGGCTGGCAAGCATTTTGTATTCTGCATCCTTCTGTTCCGTTTTCAGCTTCTCTGCGCGCAGCCGCTCGCGGTAAACCTCCGAGAGCAGCCTGCGGATCTCAGAAATCATCGTGCCCAGGTAATCATAAAGCTCGCTGATTTCGTCGCTGCCGCCCAGAGTGCTGACCAGATCAAACTCGCCCGCCGCAGCGCGCTGCATCTGCTCGTGGAACTGCCCCACGCGCTTTCCAAACGACCAGGAAAAGCCGATGATCATCATCACAGACAGTCCGGCGCCCATCATAAAGATAATGATACTGCCGCGATTCTGCTTGTCTACTTCCTCAAGAATTTCGTCCAGAGAGCGCAGGCTGACAATCTGAATGCAGTCCCCCGATTCCGGGATCTCAATGCCTGCACATGTAAGCACATATTTTTCCCTTCCGACTGTGATATCAGACTGGTGCGTCTCACCGTCCGGCTCCGGCAACAGCTCGCAAATGTCCGCAAAATCGACCGTGTTTGCCGTCCTTTTTGCCACCATCGTCTCGCCGTTGAGCACCAGCATCACATCGCTGCCGCCCGTTCCGAGAATTTCCGTCAGATATCCCGGACGGATATACACTACCAGCACGCCGACCTCCTCACCCTTTTTTGTCCGTATCAGACGCGTGAGCGTAAGGCTCTCATACCCCTCCGTATCCATTCTCAGATATTGCCAGATCGCGCCGCCCTTTTTATTTTTCGCCGCCTGGTACCACTCCTGCTCCCGGATTTCGTCGTCCACCTTCACAAAATGAGAATTTCCCCGCAGGGTATCGTTCTCCATATATACGCTGATCCACGAGATGCGATTGTTGTAATAATTTCCATACTGCGTAAAAGCGGTATAATCGCGGAAATCATTTACCATCTCCTGGTAATCTGTGTATTCCTTCGCCGCAATATTTTCCAGCTTTTCATCGAAGAAAAAATATTTTGACACCATAGAAACCGTGGACAAAAGCTCCTGCGTCTGCTGGCGTACCATCTCCATCTCCGTGACCTCGGCGGTTTTCGCCTGATCCGTCAAAGTGCGCTTCGAGCCGCTGATCAGATACACTCCGATGCAGAGGGAAGGCAGCGCTCCGCCCAGCAGATACAGAAGCACCATACGGTAGCGCAGCTTCATTCCGAGAATTTTCCCAATGATCTTCTGAAATCCGGCTTTTATCTTCTCCATGCTTCCTCCCACACGTTCTTTTCCTCATCCCTGCAAATCCGTCTTCCCCGCATACAGCACCGCAGATCCTTTTTTCTCCGCACGTGGCACCGCAGCCCCATTTTCCCGCACATAGCTCCGCCAGCCCTCTACTTCATCTTCACACGCAGTACTGCCGGGAGCGTCTGCTGCCGCAGCGGTATTTTTACGTGCAGCCCGTCGCCATCTGTATGCCAGGATATATTTTCCCGCTCCCCCAGCAGCGATACATGCTTGATCAGCCCGTGAAATTCCGGCAGATTCTGATCCCTTGCATCGCGCAGGGAACGCACCGTAAGGCAGCCGGACTGTGGATATCGCATTACAAATACATACACGCTGTCGCCGCGCGCCGTGAAACGAAAATCCTGCTCCGTATACCGCAGGGGCTTCATGTCGGCAAACTGCCCCTCCGCCGCCTGCGTCGGTCCCTCCGCGCTCACGCGCCACACACGGCTATGATAAACTGCCTCGCCGTTCACCTTCAGCCAGGCGCCAATCCCGCGCAGAATTTTCTGGTCCGTCTCCGGGATACTGCCGTCCCCGCGCGGTCCGATATTCAGCAGCATATTTCCGTTTTTGCTGACCGCCTCGATCAGAAGGCGCAGAATTTCCTCCGCCGTCCGGTATTCCAGCGTATCCGTGTAACACCAAGAATTGCGGGCAATAGAGGTGTCCGTCTGCCACAAATACGGCTTCGGTTCGCGAAACGTCCCTCGCTCTACCTCCGGGATGCCGCTTCCGAACATCATCGCGTCGTGCTTGTAGCAGATCGCCGTCGGCATTCCCCAGGCTTTTCCTCTATTATAATAATAGGCAGCCACCCTTTTCAGGTACGGCTTAAACGCTTCGTGCTGAATCCACCAGTCGAAATACAGAAGCTCCGGCTGATAATGATCGATCAGCTCGCAGGTGCGCAAAAGCCAGTCCTGCAGAAATTCTTCGTCCGGATACGGCTGACTTTGGAGGCTCTGATTGTCCGGCTCCTCCATCGCCGGCCAGTAAAAATCGCCGCGCCGAAGCGGTTCTTTTACATCGCTTGGAAATTCCTTTCCGTGTCCCATAAAAAACCAGTGCTCCGCCCGGTGCGAGGACGTGCAGAAGTGAAGTCCCTGCGCCTTTACGGCTTCCTTCAGCTCGCCGAGGATATCGCGGCGCGGTCCCATCTCATACGCATTCCAGCAGGAAATACGGCTTTTGTACATCTGAAAGCCGTCGTGGTGCTCCGCCACCGGAAATACGTAGCGCGCGCCGGACGCTTTGATAAGCTCCGCCCACTCGTCCGGGCAGAATTTTTCCGCCCGAAACAACGGAATGAAATCCTTGTAGCCAAATACGGTATGATCGCCGTATGTCCGCCGATGATACTCCCACTCCTCCTTATTCCGAATATACATATTGCGGGAATACCACTCATTATTGTGTGCCGGAATGCTGTAAAGCCCCCAGTGAATAAAAATCCCGAACTTCTCCCGTCCGAACCATGCAGGCATCTCCATTCCTGCAAGCGACTCCCAGTCGTCGCGGTAGGGTCCCTCCCCAATCACACGCGTGATCCGCTCAAGCTCCTGCTGCATAACCGCTCCCTCATTTTCTTTCTGTGATAACCGGCGCACCGGCCTTTCTCCTTTCATTGTATCATTTTCCATAAAAAATACAAACAACGGCATTCCCCTAATAATTTGACATCTTTATCCCTCTTTTTTCGACATTCTCCCGCCGGACTCTGCAAAATTCCGTAAAACCACACAAATGCAGCAAAATCCCCCAAAACAGCTGATATGCCGCTTTGGGGGATACCTCCATGCATAGCCATTCAATCGCCCGTCTCAGCCTCCCGCTCCTGAAAATCGGCTGCATTTTCTTTTGTGATCTTCGCGTAGGGCAGATAGATATAATGCTCGTTCTCAAAAGCAATCTCATCCATACCCTCGCCGGTGATGAGGGCGGCGGTCAGCTTTACCATTGCCTGCGCCTGTCCCTCCTTATCGTTATATACGGTTCCCGCCACTTTACCGTCCAGAACCGCCTCCAGTCCCACGTCCGTTCCGTCGATTCCGAAGAATACCGGTATTTTCTCCTCTGCGATGTTCAGCGATTCATAGGCGTCGATCGCGCCAAGAATCATGTCGTCGTTGTTGGCAAGCACCAGCTCAATCTCATTCGGGTATTGCCCGATCATCTGCGTCATGCGGTTCTGCGCCTGGGCGCGGCTCCAGTTGGCGATACCGTAGCTGAGCTTTTCCAGGCGGATATCATTTTTCTTTAACGTGTCCACCGCGTTCTCTGTGCGGATGATCGCATCCTGGTGTCCCGGCTCACCCTCCAGCACAACATACTGAATCTTCCCGTCGCCGTTGCGGTCGACATCCTCATTTTCCTTTATATATTCCGCCGCCAGTTCGCCCTGCATAATGCCGGACTGTTCCGCATAGGCGCCCACATAATACAGTCCGCTCCACTGCGACATATCCTCCGCTACCGGCTCCCGGTTAAAAAAGATAATCGGCACATCGCGATCCCTTGCAAGGTCGATGATCTCTGACGGATCTGTCCTGTCTACCAGGTTCACACAAAGCACATTGCACCCGGCATCCAAAAGCTCCTTAATCTGGTCGTTTTGTGTCCGCTGCAGACCGGCGGCGTCCAGCACGGTCACGGTGACGGAAAGCCCTTCCTCCCGGTACTGTCCAATCTGTTCCCGGTAGCAGTCGATCAGCGAGCTGATAAACGTATCGCTTTTGTCATAGCAGGCAACGCCGACCTGGATCTGTTTTCCCTCGTCCGCCTTTGACGCGCTGCAGCCGCACAGCAGAAGCGCCGCCGCTCCCGCTGCGATTCCTGCCAGATAAACGTTCTTCCTTCTCATATGCTCTTCCCCTTTTACTGGCTCATCGTATAAAAAAGCTCCTGGTTTTCCCCGGAAAACAGCGTTTCCCGGTAAAGCACCGTGTAGGAAATGACCGCATTTTTCATCCTGTAAAACCGGTTGTCAAGCCTGCGCGCCACCTCCGTGAGGCTCTGGTACCCGACGTTAAATTCATCCGGCACCACCAGACGCTCCACATTTCCCATATCAAGATAGTAAACCGCCTCTGTGGAATGTCCGATCCCGTAAACACGCGCGCCGTGAAGATTTCCTGCCGCCGCCTCTTTACCGGCAGCCACCAGACTGCTGTCATCCAGACAGATCACAAAATCAACCGCCGTCTGCTCCGCCAGAATATCTTTTGCATCCTCCTGCGAAGCTGCGCCTGCAGTCCAGTCGATGACGCCGCCCGTTCCCTCGATTGCCTGCGTAAAACCATCCGCCCGCTCTTTAAGCTCCTGCGAACCGTCTGTCCCCGCAAAAATCCCGATCGTTTTTCCGTCAAGCCTTTCACCAAAGTCCGCCAGCAGTTCTTCCGCCAGAGCCTCACCCATCGCCTCGTTATCCGGTCCCGTCGCCGAAATCTGCGCTTCGTCGTCCCCGTAGGACGGACAGCCTGTCAGCATCACTGGCACCTTCGTCCCGATGGTTTCCAGAAGCTCCTCCATATCGCCCGAAGCCGGCTGCAGGATCACCGCGTCCGCGCCGTTCACGATCTCGCGCTTCAGCATCGTTTCCTCCCCGGCCGCGTCAGGCTGCTCCTCGGCGCTGACGATCAGCACCTCAACGCCCATATCCTCCGCAGCCGCGCGCAATCCGTATTTAAACGCCGCCCACCGGCCTGCGTCCGGTTCCCGCAAAATCACCGCGATCCGTTCCGGCTGCCTGCCGCCGCGTTCACGCAGCATCGCGGCAGCTACCAGAATCAACATAAACGCCAGAACGCTTTCTATCAGAATAAACATTTTTCTGCTATTCTTCATCACTGTCTTCCCTGCTTATCTTACTTATCGTTTCCTCCCGGTCGAGGGCATTGCCGTTCTCCAGGAGCCTTCTGTTTTCCTCTGTAAACTGGATCGCCGGCAGGCGGATGGAGACGGTCGTCCCCTCGTCCGGCTCGCTTTCAATGGAAAGCCCATACGCCCTGCCAAATAAAAGCTGAATCCTCTGATTGACGTTTACAAGTCCAACGCCGGAGCCGTGCTTATGCACCCGGTTGCTGTCCGTCAGCAAAAGCGCTGCCTCCTCCGCCGGAATCCCGATGCCGTTATCCTTCACGGCAAGCAGCACATCCTCTCCCTCCATCCTTCCGATGACGGTAATTTCGCCGTCGTCCATGCCGCTCACGCCGTAATTGATCGCATTTTCCAGAATCGGCTGCAGGATCAGCTTAACAGCGCAGTATTCCTCCATTGCCGGATCAACCTCCATCCGGAAGGTATAGGAATCCTTGCAGCGCACCTTCTGGATGTTCATGTAGGCCTGCGCGTGCTGCAGCTCATCGTGCACGCGGATAACCGTGTAGCCGCGCGCCAGGCTGAGGCGGAAAAACCGTGCAAGCTGCGTGACCATATACGCCGCCTCATCGTTTTGCTCACCCTCGATCATCCAGGTGATAGAGTCAAGCGCATTATAGAGAAAATGTGGATTGATCTGGCTCTGCAGCGCATCCAGCTCGCTTTTTCTGCGCTCGTTCTGCTCCCAGACGATCGTCTTCATCAGGTCCTCGATCCGCTCATACGATTTTTGTATGGAATATCCAAGATGACGGATTTCCTGGGAGCCGCCGATATAAATTTCCGGCTTTTCCCCCGCCTCATACTCCAGGACCGACGTGTTCAGCTTCAGGATCGGGCGCGAGATACGCACGGATACGATGCGGTTAAGCACCACCAGCATCATCGCCATCAGAATCAGCATCATCACGAGGAAATAGCGAAGGTTGATCATTCCGTAGGCAAACATCGCATCCGGCAGCACGCCGACCAGCTTCCAGCCGGTGTAGCTGACGGTGCTGACGATCACCCTGCGGTTCTCACCGTCGAACACCTCGTCGTAGACGCCGTCCTTGTAAGCCGCGGCAATCAGGTTGTTTTCCCGCCCGATGCCGTCGCCGAGCTGCACCTGCCGCGGATGATAGATCAGCTCTCCGCTGCTGTCACAGAGATAGTAGTACTGCCCGCTGTTTTCGTCATTGATCTTTTTCATCAGCCGGGAAATTCCGGAAAAGTCCATATCTACCAGCAAAACGCCCTGCCCGGAATCGCCGCCGTTTGTCAGCTCCACCATGCGGCTTAAAGAGATCACCCAGTAGTAGCGCGGCGTGGCGTCATGAAAAAGATTCTGAATATGCGGCGTGGAAAAATGCATATTTTCCATCTCGTCCATCGCCCGCACGAACCAGTCCTGGTGCGTGACGTCCGGGTCCTCCTTCTGGGAGGCCACCGGCTCCGCCGCGATCAGACTTCCATAATAATTGTAAAGGGCAATACTGCGCAGGCTTTCCTTGTTTGCCTCATATAAAAGATTGAGACTTCTCTGGATATCCTGGTTGTCGCTGGAAATATCGTATTCCTTGATCGCATTGTAGTATGCCGCGTCAGAAACCTGCCGCATGGAAATCAGGTAATCCTCCAGGCTCTCGCTTGTCTGCTCCATCAGCATCTGCGTGCTCCGGATGACCTCGTCGCGATAAACGGCGGAAAACCGCGCCTCCAGCACCAGACCGAGAATCAGCATCAGCGAGATGGATATCACCGAGAAGGTAATCATGATGGTCGACTGGATACCACTGTGGGTTATTTTTTCCAGATATCCGAAATACTTGTTTTTCACTCTTTTATATGCTCCGTTCTGTATTTGGAAGGCGACACGCCAAAGCGCCGCTTAAACACATAGCTGAAATAATTGGAATCCGTGTATCCGACATTTTGGGCGATCACATAACTCTTTTCGTTCGTCTCGATCAGCATCCGGGAAGCCTGTTCCATCCGATAATCCGTAAGATAGGCGGTGAAGGATTTCCCGGTCTCCCGCTTGAAGGTCGTGGAAAAGTAGGAGTTCGACACGCCAAGCAGCTCGCAGATGAAATCCAGCGAGAGCGTCTCGTCCGCATAATTATTCCGCACATATTCCTCCGCCTTGCGGATATAGGATTTCGTCGAGCTGCTCCGGGCGCGGATCAGCTCCTCGCGGAACGCAAGCCCGGTGTCCGTCAGCCATTTTTGTATCGTGTCCGGCTCCATCTCCAGCAGGCGGTTGTAAAGCTTTTTCACATCTACTGAAAACTCTTTTGCGTCAATATCATTGTTTGCCAGAAAACGGTACAGCGCGCTCACCAGCTCCATGATATGGATATGATACTGCTGCAGAGAATTTGCCGTCGAAGCAATGCGTTTTAAATATTTCTCCGCCGTCTCCTGCACCTCTTCTTCTGAGCCAAGCCGGATCGCCCGGAAAAAATTCGACAGCTCCGACTCCGCCTCCGTATCTATCTTACCCATTTCCTGCGGCACAATCTCACGGATATTGATCGCGCGCGCCGCCCCGTAGATCCCGCGGTAAGAAACCGCCTCCCGCGCGCCGCTGTAGGACTGCGCAAGCTCCAGGATAGACGTGCATGCTCTGCCGACTCCGATGGTAACTACCGCATCAAGGATCCGGCGGACATACCGGCAGAACCGGTCACACTCATCCGTCAGCTCGGAGACGTCATTTTCACTTTCAAGCTGTGCGATCAGCACCATATTTCCAAGGTAGAAAAAGCTTTTCGCCTGCCATTTCTGCGCCAGGCGTTCCTTCACCTGCTGCTGGACGGACGCTGTTAAAAGCAGTGGATTCATCTCCTCCGGCACTTGACTGGTCGAGGTGTGGATCACAAGGCAGCAATAACAGGCGCCCGAAAAGGAAATCTGGTAATCCGAAAGATATTTCGGCAGCTCCTCCTCCCGGATTCTTCCTTCGATAAGGGTGGAGTAAAAGTTTGTCTGCAGAAGTGGAAGCGACTCTGCGTAATACTTCTGCAGCGTCTCCACATTGCGCTTCTCACTGATCTCCTGATCCAGCTTTTCCTTCACTCGCGTAAAGACGCGCGTCAGTTCCGACGCGTTGACTGGCTTCAGGACATACTCCTCCACCTCCAGATGAATCGCCTCCTGCGCGTACTCAAATTCGTCAAACCCGGTAAACAGAAGGATTTTCGTGGAGGGAAATTCCGCCTTGATCCTGCCCGCCAGCTCCATCCCGTCCATGTACGGCATCCGGATATCCGTCATGACGACATCCGGCTGAAATTCCTCCACCATCTCCAGCGCCTTCACCCCGTTGTTGGCGGAGCCGATGACCGAAAAGCCCATGCTCTCCCAGTCGATTTTCTTCATAATAATCTGTGTGACCTCTTCCTCGTCGTCCACGAGGAGAACGGTATAAGTGTTTGATTCCATGAATTTTTCTCCTGCCTATTTTCTAAAGCTTTGACGAATGCTGTCCATAATCCTTCGTAACATCTACTACAGTATATCAGAAAAGCAATGGGACGTCCACTGAACGTTTGCGCCGCATATGTGAAAAAAGAGCCGGACAAATCCGACTCTTTTACACCGTTTTCTCTTATTTCTTCTGCACGTATTTCAGACAGTCGAGCGTTACCGCTACCAGAATGATGATACCGGAGAACACGAACTGCAGGTTTGTGTCGATGCCGAGGATCGTGAGGGAGTAGGTGAGCGCCGTAAAAATAAATACGCCGACTACTACGCCCGAAATCTTACCGATACCACCGGTGAAGGATACGCCGCCTACTACGCAGGCTGCGATCGCATCCATTTCCCAGCCCTGCCCGTAAGCCGCGGAACCGGAACCGAACATTCTCGCGCACTCCAGCCATGCGCCGAAGCCGTAGAGGATACCTGCCATGATGAACGCGCCAACTGTTACCTTAAATACAGAAATACCGGAAACTGCCGCCGCCTCTGCGTTTCCGCCGACTGCGTACAGATTTTTGCCGAACGTCGTCTTGTTCCAGATGAACCATACGATGATAACCGCTGCCACCGCCCAGAGGATGATGGTCGGGAAACCGTTAATCTTCGGGATGATCATGTTCGGGATCGCGGATTCGATCGCACCGAAGGACACGCCCTTTGTCGCATATGTAACAAGTCCGAAGATTACCAGCATGTCCGCCATCGTGGAGATAAACGGATGCATTTTAAACTTCGCTGTGAAGAAGCCGGCAATCGTTGTGAAGAACGTACACAGAACCACACAGGCGAGCAGTCCGAGGATAACTCTTCCGGCTACCGGGATTCCGGTAAAGTCAAACACATGTCCGAAAACGGAACCGGTGTTGACGCCCTGATGCATGATAATCGTCGCCGTCGTCATACCCATACCTACCATACGTCCGATGGAAAGGTCGGTACCTGCCAGGAGGATCAGTCCGGCAACACCGAGCGCCAGGAACATACGCGGCGATGCCTGCTGCAGGATGTTCAGCACGTTGTTGTAGGTAAGCAGCGGTGTGTGCTTGATGATCGGGGTGATGATACACAGCGCGATAAAGATGATCAAAATCGCAATATACAGACCGTTCTGCAGCAGGAATGTCCTGCGGTTGAAGGTGTATTTGTAGTTTTCCCATTTCTGTGCCTGCGTCTCCGCGAAGCTGAATTTCGACATGCGCAGAAGGTCGATCAGATGGTACTTGTAGCTGTAAGCCGCATGTCTGCGGTCCTTGATCTCCTGCAGATCCTTATCCAGGCTCATCTTTGCGTCAAACAGACGGTTTTTCTGAACGTACTTCTCGTCCTTGATTTCCTGGCGGTTGGACAGCTTCGCGACTGTCGCCTGATGCTCCGCTTTTAATTTTGCCACCTTTTCTTCGTAGGCAGTCTTGGCAAGCGCCTTCTCCTGCTCGCAGCTCTCCTTGACCGGCTGATAATATTCTCTGTCAAAATGCGCTTTCAGATAATTTTCTGCATCAGCGATCAGCTTTGCGATCTCGTCCTTGTTTGCCGCCTCCACGGATTTCGCTTTTTCCAGCTCGCCGCGCAGCTTTGCGATCGCAGATTCTTTATCCGATGCCGCCATTGTGCGATCCCGCTTGATCGCGTCAATGCTGTTCTGAAGAGAGATGACCTTGTCCGTGCCGTCTGCTCTGAGCGCGTCTATCTTTTTCTGTATCTTACCGACATACTCGTCAATAGGCGCAAGCAGCTTTTTCTCCTGCTCCGCCGTCAGAATCTTTCCATTTGCCATATTTCTCATTCTCCCTTATTATAGGTATTTGTAACTGTGGGGTGCCTGACAGTTACAGGTATTTCGCGCTAAGGCGCAGCAGCTCTTCCTGGTTTGTCTCCTTTGTATTGACAATGCCGGAAAGATGTCCGTTCGACATAACGCCGATGCGGTTTGTGATTCCCAGGATCTCCGGCATCTCCGAGGAAACCACGATGATCGTTTTCCCCTCCTTTGCCATCTTGATGATCAGCTCGTATATCTCATACTTCGCGCCTACGTCGATGCCGCGGGTAGGCTCGTCCATCATGAACACCTTCGGGCTGCGCTCCAGCCATTTTCCGAAAATGACCTTCTGCTGGTTTCCACCGGAAAGACTGGTGATCATATCGTCCGGCCCCATGCACTTTGTATGCATGATCTTGATTTCCTTTGCGGTCGCCTTTACCATCTTTGGATCAGAAAGTGCGATACCGGATTTGTACTGCTCCAGGTTTGCGATCGTGGTGTTGAACGTCAGGTCCTCCTTGAGGAAAAGCCCGTTCGCCTTTCTCTCCTCAGTGATCATCGCAAAGCCATGATCCATCGCTTCCTTGGCGTTCGCAAAGTTCATAAGCTGCCCGTTGAAGTACACGCGCCCCGCCGCTCTGGTGCGGACACCGAAGATCGTCTCAAGAAGTTCGGTACGTCCGGCGCCCACCAACCCGTACAGTCCGAAGATCTCACCCTCGCGCACATCGAAGGAAATATCCTGCAGATGCGGCTCGTACTTGGTGGAGAGGTTCTGAACGGAAAGCACCACGCCCTTCGGCTTGTTGTCCACCGGCGGGAAGCGGTTTTCCAGGGAACGTCCGACCATCGCCGCGATCAGCTCGTTCATATTGGTGTCCTTCGTTTCCTTCGTCATAACAAGATTACCGTCGCGGAGCACGGAAATCTCATCGCAGATTTCAAAAATCTCATCCATCTTATGAGAAATATAGACCAGCGCGATGCCCTGCTCCTTCAGCATCCGCATCATCTCGAACAGTTTGTTTACCTCCTGCACCGTCAGGGATGAGGTCGGCTCGTCGAGAACGATCACCTTTGCATTGTAGGAAATAGCTTTGGCGATCTCACACATCTGCCGCTGCGATACGGACATGTTGCGCATCGGCTGTGTGAGGTTTACCGTCATCCCAAGCTTACGGAAAAGCTCGGAGGCTTCTTTTTTCATTCTGCCTTCATCAACGATCCCCATCGAATTGACCGGGTAACGGCCGAGAAACAGGTTGTCGATCACGTTGCGCTCCAGGCACTGATTCAGCTCCTGGTGCACCATCGCAATGCCGTTTTCCAGCGCATCCTTCGGTCCGGAGAAGCTTACTTCCTTTCCATCCAGGATAATGGTGCCCTCATCCTTCTGATAGGTACCGAAAAGGCATTTCATCATCGTCGACTTACCCGCGCCGTTCTCGCCCATCAGCCCCATGACCGTGCCGCGCTTCACATCCAGGTTGATGTGATCAAGCACACGGTTTCTGCCGAAGGACTTGCTCATGCCGCGTATTGATAAGACATTTACATCTTTCTTATCTGCCATCTTCTTACTCCTATATTGTTTTTATAATGTTTCTGGCATTATCAAAAGGAATAGGGAGAATTTCTTCTCCCTAATAACCCTTGCATCTTTATCCAATCTATCTTACTGACTAAGCAGAGATGTGTAGGAAGCTGCGTTGTCTGTCTTAACCATGTTGATCGCGAATGCATCATACTGGCTCGGGTTTCCGAGACGGTTTGTGATGTTGGACTCTGTCTGTCCGTCGCCGCCGATGTACTCAACATTCAGGTTCAGAATGTCGTCGTATTTCTGAAGGAGCGGCTGGTAGGTAGCGCTCAGGAAGTTATCTGCTGCGTTGTAGATGTTCAGCCATACAGACTTCGTTGCGTGCGCTGCCTCGTCAAGCTGGTTGGATACCGGAGCGTAGGTAACGGTCGCATCCAGGAAATCCTGATAGTTGTCAGCGGTAACCGCTACGTTCAATGCGTAGTAGGAGCGCTGCTCTTCATTGTATACATATACATCATCTGTCAGAACGTTGCCTGCATCATCTGCTGTGCCGATACCGGTGTCGATATCAACGCCGTCCAGTGCGTTTCTCAGAACACGAAGTGTCAGATAAGCCTGTACGTCTGCATGCTGGCTGATGGTTCCGCCGTAGCCTTCTCCAATAGCTGCAACTGCGTCGCTGTTTGCGTCATAACCGAAGGTCGGTACGCCCTGATCCTTGGACCATGCGTTGAACATTGCCATGCCCATGCCGTCGTTGTTGGAAACAACTACATCGATCTGATCGCCGAAGGAAGCGGACCATGTGCCGATCGCGTTTCCTGCGGTAGCTGCATCCCATGTAGCACCTGCAGAGTTCTTCATTTCCTGGGAAGCCAGCTCACGTACCACATAGGTCGTGCCGTTGATTTCCAGTGTGCCGTCCTGTACTGCTGTAGCAGAACCGTCGGTGTTTGTTCCAACCGGATCGCTGTTTGCATCGCCGTCTTTATCAACTGCTGTGCCAAGAGCCTTACGAACGCCTCTTGTACGTGCAATGGAGTCATTATGTCCGATATCGCCGATCGCCAGAACATAGCCGATCACGCCGTCGCCGTTGCGATCGATCGTGTCTGCATGTGCCTCGATGTATTCCTTAACCATGGTTCCCTGCAGCTCTGCACCCTGGTTTGCGTCGAAACCTACATAATAGGTGTTCTCATTGAAGCTGAGCGCTGTCATATCAAGCTCGCCTGTGGAGCTGTTGGACGGCTGACGGTTGAACCATACGAGCGGTTTCTCGCTGTTAGCCACCTCTCCCTCTGCGAATGCTGTCATGGAAAGACCCATAACCGCTGCCATCGTCAGTGCAAAAATTCTCTTTTTCATACTTAAAACTCTCCCTTCTGACCGGACTCTTGTCCGTGCCGTTTGTTGATATCGTCATTATACACGAGCCTCTTCTCAAAAAAACATAGAATATTATTCTTTTCACATTGAAATTTTTATGATTTCTTCGTGAAAATACACAATATATCAAAAGCATTGACAACCTTTCTGCACACATATAAAATGACAGAAAAGCCCTGCGCAATGGAAGCTTTGCAGATGGGCGCCTATTTTTTGAAACAGGAGGCTTACAAAAGTAATGGCAAAAATTTTGATCGCGGAGGACGATGCGGATATCAGCAGCCTGATCCGCAGAATATGTGAAAATGGCGGACTGCAGGCGGCGCAGGCATTTTCCGGCACGGAAGCTGCCCTGCGGCTTAAGCTGGAGACCTTTGATATGATGATCCTTGATCTGATGCTGCCGGGCATGACCGGCGAGGAGCTTCTTGAAAAGGTGAAGATGGAAAAACGTCTGGAGATTCCGGTGCTGGTACTCTCTGCAAAAGCGGCGCTTACCGATAAAGTGCAGCTCCTAAACGGCGGCGCGGATGATTATATGACAAAGCCCTTCGAACCGGAGGAGCTGCTGGCGCGTATTAACGCCTGCCTGCGAAGAGCCGGTCGCACAGTCTCCGGGCAGACGAGCTCCGACAGTCTTTCTTATAAAAAGCTCTGCATCTATCCCGCGTCGCGCAGGGCAACGGTAAACGACCGTGAGCTTATCCTCACGCCGCACGAATATGAAATTCTGTTCCTTCTTGTGCAGTCTCCGGAGAAAGTATTTTCCCGCGAAGCGCTCTACGAGCAAGTCTGGCAGGGCGGTTACTACGGCGAGGACAACACGGTCAATGTCCATGTGAGCAATCTGCGGAAAAAGCTTGCTGCACTGGATGCAGACAACGAGTATATCAAAACAGTCTGGGGCATTGGCTTTAAAATGGTATAGCAATCTTTATGATTTCTTTAAACTTTCTTGAGGACTTATTTAAAGTACGGATTCTATAATACAGTCATAAAGAAAGCCGCCGGTCAAAACCGCTTCACGAAAAAGCTCCGTGTCTGCATGTATGATCCGGCGCGGAAAGGAAAGAGAAAAATCATGGAAGCTTATGCTGCAAGAACCCAGAATCTCACAAAAAATTACCGTGATTTCTGTGCGCTGGATAAAGTGAATATCTCAGTAAGACGAGGGGAAATCTACGGCCTGGTCGGCGACAACGGCGCCGGCAAAACCACCTTCTTAAAACTTTTGTCAGGACAGATCTTTCCAAGCGGCGGGGAACTGTCCCTGTTTGGAAAGCACACGCAGGAGGAGTTGAAAAATGCGCGCTCCCGCATCGGCGTGCTGATCGAGGAGGCTGGCTTTTATCCTGCACTCACCGTGGAACAGAATCTGGAATATTACCGGCTGCTAAAGGGCATTCCCGGAAAGCAATCGGTAGCGGAAGCCCTGGAAATGACCGGACTTGCCGAATTTCGAAAGAAATCCTGCCGGGAGCTGTCCTTTGGCATGAAGCAGCGCCTCGGACTTGCGATCGCCCTGCTCGGCGTTCCCGAATTTCTGCTGCTCGACGAGCCGATCAACGGGCTTGACCCGAGCGGGATCCTTGAAATGCGCAATCTTCTTTTGAAGCTGAACCAGGAGAAAAATATCACGATCCTGCTGTCCAGTCATATTTTAAGCGAGCTGGAGCAGATCGCCACCGTCTACGGATTTCTGCAGAAGGGGCATCTGCTGGAGGAAATTTCTGCGGAGGCGCTCTATAAAAAATGTGCCGATTATGTGGAGATCCAGGTAACCGACGCGCAGACCTACGCGGTTCTTTTAGAGCAGAAGCTTCATCACACGCAGTACCAGATCCTGCCGGAGGGCAAAATACACATATTGCAGGCGGATCGCCCGACAGAAGTTTACAGTGCCCTGGCAAGCGACGCACAGCTCGCGGTACTTAGTCTCTCCCGCTATCACCAGTCACTGGAGGAATACTATATGAACCTGAAAAACGGAGGTGCAGAAATATGTTAAATTATATGAGAAGTGAAATCTACCGCATCATACGCAGCCGTTCGTTTTATATTTGCGCCGGAATCCTCTGCGGAATCGTACTGCTTCTGCACATCGCCCTTATGATCGGCGGCGCGATCGAACCGGATTTTAAGTATAACACCGTGCGCTTTTCTTTAAATAACTTTGTGGCACAGCCGTTTATTATGGTAATTCTCGGCGCAGTCATCGCAGGCACGCTCTTTAATGAGGACAGGAAATCCGGCGTCCTGAAAACGACTGTTGCCTACGGTATTTCCAGGGAGACCATCCTGATCGGCAAATGCATTGTCAGCCTGCTGACCGCCGTGCTCCTGCTGCTCGTAGTTCTTGTATTTTATGTTGCATGTGCCTTTCTCACCCTGCGGGAGCCGGAGTGGCTGCCGGTACAGCAGATGCTGCTTGCTATTGCCGCTTCCCTGCCCAGCGCCATCGCCTCTCTGATTTTCGGGAACGCGATCTTTATGCTCTGCCGCAGGGAAATAACCGCCATTCTCTGGTGGGCTCTGCTGTTCTACGGAATTCCGATGGCATTCTTCTTTATCGGGCTGAAATTTGAACTTTTTGAGCGGATCTCCGAGTGGATGCCATACATCTTCCTGCGCATGGGCGTTGGGGTGTCTATGAACACCTACAATAGTATCTGGGATACCGCGGGCGGTATGCTGCACTGCATCGCCGCCGGAGCGATCGGCTCCGTCATCTTTCTTATCTGGGGCACGCTGCGGCTGCGCCGTCTGGAAGTGTAAGACGGGCGAACACATCATATTTTACTTTGGGAGGAACGCTATGCAGACAATTTTACTTATTTTATGCATCCTCGCAGCGGTGTATTTCGCATACCGTTTCTTCCTGCTGCGAAAATCCATCCGCAAGACCTCATCTGCGCTGCGTGAGATCACCGGTGAGCTTTCAGAAAACCGTATCGTGAAGCTGCCCGTACAGGACGCCTGTCTGGAGGAGCTGTTGGAGGCGATCAATGAAAATCTGACCGCCATCCGCCGGGAGCACATCGTTTACGAAAAAAATGAGCGGCTGCTGAAGGAACAGATCGAGAACATCAGCCATGACCTACGCACGCCGCTGACGGCAATTCTCGGCTATCTGAAGCTGATAGACAAGGAACACTTTGACGAGACGGACGCCGAATACCTGGCGATCGCTATCCGCAGATCAGAAACCCTGCAGGCGCTGATCACCCAGTTTTACGAGCTTTCGCGCGTCACCTCGCACGATTTTTCCATAAAAAAAGAACCCGTGGATGCTGCACGGATCCTTCGTGAAATATGCCTTGCGTATTATGCGCAGCTCGAGGCTCAGCAGCTTGCAACGGATTTTTCGCTCCCGGAGCATGAGATCCGGCTGCTCGGCGACGCTGACGCGCTGAAACGCATTTTTGCCAATCTGCTGCAGAACGCCCTGCGCTATGCGCACAGTCATATCCGGGTGCATGTACAGAAAAACAATGCATCCGGCACGATCTCTTTTTTCTTTGAAAATGACATCCTGCCGGAACCGATCCCGGCCGGCTCTTCGACCGCTTCTACATGCAGGAACAGTCGCGCAGCCGCGGCGGAACCGGGCTTGGACTCACCATCAGCAAAACGCTTGCGGAGCACATGGGCGGCAGCATCGAAGCCGCCTGCCGCACGCAGGACAGCGAAACAACCTTTGCCGTGCGGGTCACATTTCCGTGTCCTTATCCTGCGGCTGCTTCATCTCTTTATTCGTAAGCCAGGGCAGCCTGATTTCCACGCCCGGAATCCGCGGCTGCCTTGTCTCCGGCTTCTGACCTCCCGGCAGATCTGCACCCGCATTCTGTTTTCCCGGCAGCTTTCCTTCTCCATTCTGTTTTCCCGACAGCTTTCCTTCTGCATTCTGAAGCCCCGGCCGTTTTATCTCCGCATTCTGAAGCCGCGCTGCTTTCAGCATTTCTGTGAAATTATTTCTTGCGCTAAGCGCCGCCAGCTTTTTAAGGGCGCTGAATACGATCTCCTGCGTTTCGGCATCCAACTGCGACAATTTTTCAAACGCCGCCGGGATCGTTGTCTTCCAGTTTGAACCAAATTCGGAAACCGTATCGATTCCGTTCACGCTGATGACCTCAAAAAGCGCGTCAACAAATCGTTCCCGTTCTTCCCGCGAAAGCTGACGGATCCACTCGTTGAGCGCGGCGTCACGCTGCTTTGCCCCCGGCGTCAGATCGCCCAGCATACAAAACTGCCCGTCCTCCACGATCCAGGAAAACGGATCGTGCTGCCACAGGCTCACGCTGCTGCTCTTAACCACCAGGAAATCCTCCTGATTCTCCAGCAGCATTCCCACCAGGGAGGATTGCGGTATCGTCTTTTCCACCTTCGGAAGCGTGCGCTGAAATTCCGCGCTTTCCAGCACGCATTCCTGAAAGCCGGGACCGTCGTGCGAATACACCTTCTGAATACGTCCCTGTATTTCGGGCGCACACTTTGCCGCCGCATAGACCGACAGATTTCCGCCCTTGGAATGACCGCCTATCAGAAGTGCCCCCTGTGTGTGCGCGGCTGCCTCGTCGAGATATTTCGCCGCAGCCTCCTGTGAGGGCACCGGGCACTGAAACGCCATGTTGAAGTCCTCCTTCCAGCCGACGATCGTGGCGTCCGTTCCCCGGAATGCAACATAAGAAAGCCCCGGTCTGATTTTAAATGTGACGGCAGAAAACTGTTTCTCCCGCTCCCTGTCAAGCTGCTCTGCATAGCCGCAGACCGTAATGCCGCGAAACCGCGGGCTTGCCGCAAGCGCAAACAAAAGCTGACGGTTGCCCTCCGGATTCCACAGATCCGCAAACATTTCCGGGAAGCATTCCGCGCGCAGCAGCTCCCGGATGCCGATTCCGTTCCAGGTGCGGATCCCCGTCATCGACTCCGGAAACTGCATGTACGAAACCCATGCAAGGATCAGGCTGTCCACGGAATTAAACGGCCGCACTTCGAAATCATCCAGCATCGTTTCTGCGTAAGTGATCATATTATTCATCGTTCTGGCACACTCCTCTCTGATTCTGCTTTCTGATCAAAACCTGCAGTCCGATCCCAACTGTCCTTGTCATGCTGACTCCTTTCCGGCAAACATATGCAACCCCTTTTGGTTACATTATACCTGCAATGCCCGAAAACAACAACGACTTCCTCTGTCAAATCCGCAAAAAATAATATTTGGGTATATCAAAATAAAATAAACTATGCTATAGTGTATCTGTAAATACATAAACAACAAATAGGAGTGGATACAAATGAGCGCAGAAATGAAACCGATTAAAGAAGGAAAGGTCCGCGAAATTTACGACAACGGTGACAGCCTTATCATGGTTGCCACAGACCGTATAAGCTGCTTCGATGTGATTCTGAACAACACCGTAACGAAAAAGGGCACCGTGCTTACGCAGATGTCGAAATTCTGGTTCAATATGACCGAGGACATCCTTCCGAATCACATGATCTCCACAGATGTGAAGGATATGCCGGAATTTTTCCAGCAGCCTCGTTTTGACGGCAACAGTATGATGTGCAGAAAGCTTACCATGCTTCCGATCGAGTGCATCGTGCGCGGTTACATCACCGGCAGCGGCTGGGCAAGCTACAAGGAAAACGGCACGGTATGCGGCATTAAGCTGCCGGAGGGCTTAAAGGAATCCGACAAGCTGCCGGAGCCGATCTACACCCCGTCCACCAAGGCGGAAATCGGCGACCACGACGAAAATATCTCCTACGAGCAGAGCATCGCTCATCTGGAAAAATATTTCCCGGGCAAGGGAGAGGAATACGCCGCAAAGCTCCGCGACTGCACGATCGCACTCTATAAAAAATGTGCGGATTATGCACTCAGCCGCGGCATCATCATCGCAGATACAAAGTTCGAATTCGGTCTGGACGAAAACGGCAATCTGGTGATCGGTGACGAAATGCTCACACCGGACAGCTCCCGTTTCTGGCCGGCAGAGGGCTACGAGCCGGGACACGGTCAGCCGTCCTTCGATAAGCAGTTCGCCCGCGACTGGCTGAAAGCAAATCCGGGCAACGACTGGACGCTGCCGGAGGATATCGTGGAAAAAACGATTGGAAAATACCTGCAGGCTTACGAGCTGCTTACAGGAGAGAAGCTGTAAAGTACCTCTGCAGATTCGGGGTATGTAAAATTTGCTTTCGCATGTGAGAATTTAAGAAATTCCCATGAATTCAAAAATGCCGCGGCGCTCTTTGCTCATTGCGAAGATAGCAGCGGCATTTTTATCATATAACAGCAACACCATGCAAAAACTCCACCTGTACGGTTAAACTCCCCGGAGAACTTCGGCAAATGGTCTGTTGAATTGAAGTTGTACGGGCAGAACGGCGGCTTGGTCTACGCCCCCAGAATCTGTTCTTCCAGCTCCTCTGCGGAATCCACAATCAGCTCCGCCCCCTGCGCAATAAGGAAATCCCGCTCCCGGAAGCCCCAGCTCACAATGATACAGTCCATCCCGGCATTCTTTGCCGTCTCAATGTCCACCTCGGAATCGCCGATATAGACCGCATCCTGCTGGTCGATCTGCAGTTCCCTCAAAACCTCGTTCACAGAGTCCGGCGCCGGTTTTTTCCTCACGCCTTCCTTTTCGCCGATCGCGCAGTCCATCAGCCCGGCAAAGTATTGCTGATTCAGCTCCTGCACGGCAAAGTCCCCCTTATTGGAGACAACCGCGGTCCGGCAACCGCTCTCCCGCAAATCCTGCAGCAATTCCGTGATACCGTCATAGGGCTTTGTCCTGTCCGCGCAGTGTATTTTGTAATGCTCCTTAAAACGCTCCAGAATCTTCGTTTTCTTCTCTTCCGGGCAGTCTGGCGGAACCGCCAGCTCAATCAGTCTCTGCATCCCATTGCCCAGGAAACGCCGCACGTCCTCCCGTTTCCGCGCAGGGCAGCCCGCTTCCGTCAGCGCAAAATTCAGACTGCTCTCCAGATCCTCCAGTGTGTCCAGAATCGTTCCATCCATATCAAAAATCGCAAGCTTATAACTCATGATGCCATACTTCCTTTTCTCAATGATGGTAACAGTTCAGCTAAACTGCCCTGTCACCTGTCTCAGATATTCTCTTCAATAAATCCCGTTTTTTGCAGCAATCGCCCTTTCCATCGTATTTGATATTTTCTGTACTCTGAGGATCGAATTTCCTGCGTTTTACACTTGTTTGCCACAATCCGGTACTGCACTGTATAAGGTGAAAGCTCTCGCCGCAGCATATCTTCCGTTACTTCTAACTGCCGGACCGCTTTTACTAAATCAGAGCCCTTCAGCTCAATTAAATACGCTACCCTGCTTTCTTCATTTATCAGCAAAAAATCACAGGCACTTTCTCCTTTGATTACCACTCCATCTATTTTATAATGCGTCACATTACACCTGTTCTTATTTATTCCCCGATGATATTGCGGATTTCCCTGGTCTCTTGACACAATCTGAGCGGCATTCCTGCTACATAATGACCCAAATCCCTTTAAAGGCATGACTTCACCACATCTTCCTCATCTTTATCCTGCAAATTCAAAAGCTTTTCAAATTCTTCATTAATTACTTTTGAAATTTCATCAATTCTTTCGTTCTGAATCATATGAATTTCCTCATCCATACAATTCTCGACCGTTCCATCTTTTACGAACCAGGAATTAAAGTGACCATAATCAATCCACAACGTCTCCGGAATCACTTTATTTGCCTCTTTTGAATATTTTTTCGGTATCGTGTATGCATACAACAGATTATTCAGTGCTCCAAGTACATACGGACTGTGCGTTGTCAGCAAAACAGAATGACCGAGGTTACTCATCAGAGCAATTAACTCTGTAATGTATTTCTGCGATTCCGGAAACAGATGCGATTCCGGCTCCTCTATAATAAACAGCATATGATCCTGTCTGACCAAATAATAAAACAGCAAATTAAGAATCCACACACACTCCTGCTGACCAGAAGAAGAGAAATTTATTTTCACATATTTCCCGTTGTCCAAAACAATCTGCTCTTCTCCATCGCTGTAACGATACGTACCCCTTAACACTTTTTTTATTAGATTTAATGCCTGCTCTGTTTTTTTCTTTGAAACAGAAGTTTTTCCCATCCGATAAATCGCCAGTCCCTGCAGCCCTTCCGAAAACTCTGGCTTTATACGCAGAATCCGTTCCAGATAATCTTTGGTACAAATATCCAGAGAACGTTTCTGCATATCGTCCATAGTGGCATAAATATAACTAAGCTGCTGGGACAGCAAAGTAATCATGCTGCGCCCGGCCGGAATATATACCACCGGACAGTTATCGTCAAAAATATTATACAAATCAGCTCTAAACTGCTTAAGCTCTTCATCCGGTATCCCCAACAACGTGGTAGATAAACAATGATTTTTTTCTTCCAGAAAATTTATCAGCTCTTTGCTGAATGTAATCCATATATAATTGGGTGCCCCATACTTTTCATCATTTTTGAGTGAAACCCTGATAATGCAGGTTTGGGTAAAATGATACTCAATATACATTTCACCTGCCATTCCCCAGGAGGAACCAAATGTTCTCATAAACTTTTCACGCAGATAATTTTCCAGATCCTTCTTTAATTCATTCCCATACTTCTGCTGAAATTCATTCTTCAGACCGTTCACCGGAACATTTTTTAAAGCCTGCGTCTTCGCAAGTTCTGCGATATCCTCTTTTATTGTCCTGAAATAGTAAATCACCTTTGCTATAGTACTCTTTCCAGAAGCCTGGAACCCTGTTAAGGTCATAAACCGGGAACATTCCAGTTCACAATGCCCTATCGGTCCAAGTTTATTTATAATCAGCTTATGCACTGTCATTCCCTCCTTTTTGGTACTATCTGATTGCTTTGTTCTATTCTATCATGATGTTTCCTGTTTCACAATCAAAAAATACAGCCGCATCCCCTGCTTTTGTATCGGGAATACGGCTGCTCACTTTCCGCCTTTTAATCCTTCTTTACGAATACCGGCATGTCCTCCAGCGTTACCTGCACGGTAATCCAGCTTCCGCCCGGATATTCCTGTCCGTTCCAGGCGTCCTTCCAGATAACGCCGCTGCCGGGTAAGTAGACCCTGCGCGTTTTTGCGCCCGCCTCCAGAACCGGCGTGCCCTTTTCATGCGCCTCTTTCATCAGTTCGCACGGATGCGCAGAGAATTCTGTCCCCACGGCTCTATCCAGAGCTCCTCCGCGTCGTAGTGAAATTTCAGTTTTCCATCTTCGATTTTTAGCATATGTTGTTCCCCCTCGTTATCCTTTTACAGCTCCAAAAGCCAGGCAATATGGGCTTCAGCCGGGAATTTCCGGTACCGGAACCGGTCATTCATCCCTTCCCGTATCCGCCGTACCGCAGAGCCGCGTCACTGTTCACTCTGTTCGCAGCAACAGAGCCGCTCTTTCAGCAGGGTGTTGCGTTTTGTCACCGTAACATTGCGCACCGCATACGCCAGCGCCTTTTTCGTCCCGACGAGCACAAGGATTTTCTTTGCCCGCGTGATACCCGTATAAATCAGATTCCGCTGCAGCATCACAAAATGATTCATGAGAACCGGCATCACGACGATCGGATACTCCGAGCCCTGCGCCTTATGAATCGTCGTGGCGTAGGCATGAACCAGCTCATCCAGTTCCGCCGCGTCATATTCCACAGCGCGCCCGTCAAAGCTTACTTTCAATGTACGGCCTCCGATATCCACCGATTCAATGATGCCGATGTCCCCGTTAAATACTTCCTTGTCGTAATTATTTCTTATCTGCATGACCTTATCATTCGGGCGAAAGATAAAACCGCTCCTGCGCAGCCCGTCCCCCTGCGGGTTTAAAGCCTCCTGCAGCGCCAGGTTAAGGTTCGTCGCACCCACAACGCCCTTCTGCATGGGCGTAAGCACCTGGATTTGATTAACCGGCGTGTGATAAAAGCGCGATAATTTGTGCTGCACGAGATTTACAATTTCAAGCACAGCATCCTCCGGTTCTTCCCTAGCAATAAAGAAGAAATCTGTGTCGCGCCCATTTGAGAGATCCGGCAGCTTTCCCTCGTTGATTTTATGCGCGTTCATGACAATGCGGCTGGTCTGCGCCTGCCGGAATATCCGCGTCAGACGGATGACCGGAAAGCAGCCGGAATCCATGATGTCGCGCAGCACATTGCCCGCTCCGACCGACGGGAGCTGGTCGATATCGCCCACCAAAATCACACGCATCCCGGCGGGAACCGCCTTTAAAAGCGCATTCATCAGGATAATGTCAATCATGGAGCACTCATCCACGATCAATACGTCGCCTTCCAGCGGATGCTCCTCATTTTTCTGGTAGCCCTCCGGCGGCTTGTACTCCAGAAGCCGGTGAATCGTTTTCGCTTCCATGCCGGTCGTCTCTTCCAGCCGTTTCGCCGCTCTTCCGGTGGGCGCCGCCAGAAGAATTTTCAGCCCGAACGCGCGGTATGTCGCCAGAATGCCCTGCACGGTGGTTGTCTTTCCGGTTCCGGGGCCGCCGGTCAGAATCATCACCTTCGACACCGCCGCCTGCCGTATTGCGTCCGCCTGGATTTCATCATACTGCATATGTACCTTTTTCTCAATATGTGACACGTCGATGGAGAGATCGGGGTTGCCGCTCTGCTCCCGCGCCTGCATAAGCTGCGTCCATAACCGATCCTGCGCCGGAGTCTCGCGCAGCCTCTTCAATTTTGCCACCGTGCCAACCTCCGCATAGTAAAACGGCGGCAGATAGATTGCTTCGAATGTGCTGTTTTCTTCACAGTCAGCTCTCCGCCATTCCATCCCCTCCGGACACATCTGCACAGATGCTCCCGGTTCTGTCTGTATAATCTTCTCCCGGATGACGTCCTTATCCGCGATCATCTGATCCAGCGTCATGACAATACTGCTCTCCTCTGCTTCCAGAAGCTGCACGGCTTTCTGTATCAACTGGTTCTTCCGGGCATACACATGCCCCTCATCCGCCAGATTGCTCAATGTGTACAGAATCCCGCTGCGCAGGCGCACAAAGGATTCCTTTGAAAAGCCCAGCTTTTCGGCAATGCTGTCCGCCGTCTTGAAGCCGATCCCCCAGATATCATCCGCCAGACGAAACGGATTTTCCTTTACCTTCCCGATGCTCTCATTCCCGTACTGCCGGTAGATTTTGGCAGCAAATGAGGTGTTCACGCCGTGATCCTGCAAAAACAGCATGACATTTTTAATCTCTTTCTGCCGCTCCCAGCTCTCCTTGATCTGAAGGATGCGTTTTTCCCCGATTCCCTCCACCTCTCGCAGACGCCCGATTTCGTTTTCAATCACCTCAATGGTATCTGTCCCGAATTTCCGGACAATCCGCTGCGCGAACCGGGGACCGACGCCCTTGATCAGACCGGAGCCTAAATATTTTTCAATCCCATAGACGGTCGCGGGCGGCGTCTCCTCCCACGTCTCCGCCGCAAACTGGCGCCCGTAGCGGCTGTCCACCTTCCAGTTGCCGTCGATCAGCAGTACCGAGCCGACATTCACATCCAGAAGACTTCCAACCACCGTCACCAGGTCGCTGTTGTTTTTGACAGCACACTTCAAAACCGTGTAGCCGTTTTCCGTGTTCTGATAAGTAATGCGTTCCACCACGCAGCGAAGCTTTACCGTGTGATGCGTGCCGCCAGCCTGTCCCGCCTGCGCTCCGGCTTTACGCTGACGGTCATCCGTCTGCAGACCATTTTCCTGTCCTGCTCGCTGCTTTCGCACCTCTGAGACTCTTCTCGCTTCCTCCGCCAGCCGTTCATACACTTTCTGGTTCATGCGGCAGTCGTTCAGCGCGCGATGCGCGCCCTCCGCGGAGAACCCATAATGCTCTGCCAGGTCGACCAGCCTGTGATGCGAAAGCTGCGGCAGCGCTTTTCTCGCCAGAATTAAGGTGTCTGCATAATCATTATCCGGCACCTTTTGAAAATATTTCTGCGCATCCCGATACAGAAACTTCATATCAAAGCTGCTGATGTTGTGTCCCACCAGGACCATATCTCCGGCAAATTGAAAAAAGTCTCCAAGAACGTCAGGAAACCCTGGCGCTCCGGCGACCATTTCATCTGTGATCCCGTTCACCCGGCTGGCTCCGGGCGGAATCCTGCGTCCCGGGTTTACCAGCGTGCTGAACTCTCCCGTTACTTTACCATTGTTCACTTTTACCGCAGAAATCTCAATTACCTCATCATATTTCGATGAGATTCCGGTGGTTTCCAGATCGAACACTACATAATCCGAAACATATTGATTTATCAGCTTTCCTCTTTTGCTTCCTAACACGGCGTTATCTCCTCTGTCTGGCAGGCTGTTTTAACGATATCATATCACACACCAAACAGATATGTAAAGAATGGATAGCTTTTACTTATCCGATGGAATAACAGACCTCCTGCGCAGCACCGCAAAGGCGATCACGCAGACAACCACCGACAGCAGCGAGCCGCCGGGCGCCGCCATTCCCATCGGATAAAGTGTGTCGGCAAAATATTTTGACACCAGGAACGCACCCGGAACGCGCACCAGCAGAATGGACAGCACGTTATGTAAAAACGAAATTCCCGACAGCCCGTAAGCACAGAAATAGCCGCTGAAGCTGAAGTGCACGCCTGCGAACATGCTGTCCCAGATGTACGACCGCAAATACTGGTCACCCAGCCGGATCACCTCTGCGTCCTCCGTAAACAGCCCCACAATGCCGCTGCCGGTAAACTGCACGATAACCGATACCACCAGACCAAAGCCTGCCGCCATCAGAATGGCATAACGCAGCGTCGCCGCCGCCCGGTCATGCCTGCCCGCCCCGATATTCTGTGCGGAGAGCGCGGATACCGTCGACAGCATGGTAGACGGAACCAGGAACACCACGCCGATAAATTTCTCTACGATGCCGACTGCTGCAGCGTCATTTAAGCCTCTGCGGTTGGCGATAACGGTGATAATGATAAACGAGATCTGGATAAAGCCGTCCTGCAGCGCAACGGGGATACCTATTTTCAATATCTGTCCCATGGTCGCTGCCTGAGGCTTAAAATCCTCTTTTCGCAGCGCGATGCCGGTCTTTTTCTTCAGAATGACCATCAGCGCCACGATCACGCTGATCGTCTGCGCCAGAGTTGTGCCGAGCGCTGCCCCTGCCGGTCCCAGATGAAACACCCCGATAAAGAGATAATCGAGCGCAATATTCGCCGCACACGCAACAGCAATAAAATACATAGGGCTTTTGGAATCCCCCAGTCCCCGGAAAATCGAGCTGATGATATTATATGCGGTAATAAACGGAATCCCGATAAAGCAGATCGTCAGATAAAGGCTCGTCCCGGAAACAGCCTCCGCCGGTGTAGACATCACCGCCACGATCGGCTTTACCAGAATGAGCAGCAGCACCGTCAGAGCGATGGACACACCCATGAACAGAGTGACAGTATTTCCGACCGTGAGCGCCGCCTGCTTAGACTGCTTGGCGCCGACCGCCTTCCCGATCGTCACGGTAGCGCCCATCGCCAGCCCAACGATCATCACCGTCAGCATGTGCATGACCTGGCTTCCCACTGAAACGGACGTAATGCTGTCCACACCGTTAAACTGCCCGATGATAAACAGATCCGCCATCCCGTATAGAGTCTGTAAAAAATAAGATAACAGATAGGGTAATGAAAAGAAGGCAATGTTTTTAAACACACTGCCCGTCGTTAGATTTTTTTCCATATTTTTTGTCTGCCGCCGGCCTTTGCCGTGCAGACACACCGCTCCTTCCTTTTTCCATCACAAGGATGAAAATACTTCGGAGCTTATTATAAACTTTATAATAGTTGTAGAGTCAAGTATCATTTCCAGGTAATTATTCAGATTTCCCGCACCGACTGCGCTTCCACAAGCTCCCCGTCAAATACGATGTGCCGGTTCTTACTCTTCTTGCGGATCAGCTCCAGCAGCGTCCGGATCGTGGCTTCCGCCATCTCTTCCATCGGCTGGCGCAGTGTCGTGATCGACGGGTTATAAAACTGGGCAATATCCAGACCGTCAAAGCCAGTCACCGAATAATCCTCCGGCACAGACTTGCCGCTCTCAAATATGGCCTTGCATGCGCCGACTGCCATCTGATCCGAGATCGCATAGATCGCCGTGAATTCCTCGCCGGACTCCAGCAGCTCTTTTGCCATCTCATAGCCATTCTCCATCGTGTAAGAGCCGATTTCCTGGTTCATGTATTTCACGAGCGACGGATTGGCTGCAATGCCGTGCTTTTTAAGCGCCTGATAATAGCCCTCCAGGCGGAGGCGCCCAATACTTTCGTCGTCCTCCGTGGAGGCGAGGATCGCGATCTTTTCGTGTCCCTTTGAGATCAGGTAGTCCACGATCTTACCGCTCTCCTTCACATCATCCACGGAAACGGACGCGTACTTCTTCTTGTTTTCATCCTCCAGCAGACCGATCGTACTTAAAACAAACGGTACAGAGATCTGCCTGAGCTTATCCTCCGAGTGGGAGAAATAGCCGCCCAGGAACACAATACCCCGCAGGCGCTTTTCTTTTTCAAGCTGGATCGCCACATCCACCTCATCCTGCCAGTCGTCGACATGCTGGAGCACCAGAGAATATTTCTCTTTCTGTGTCTCGGCCTCAAAAATCTTAATCATACGGTTAAACAGAGGATTGCTGATACCCTTTACCAGCACGGCGATGGTTCTTGCGTCGGTCCGTTTTAAATTCCTTGCGCTGTTGTTCGGAACGTAATTATGCTCCGCAATCGTTCGCATGATCATTTCCTTTGTCTCCTGATTAATATCCGGATGATTGTTGATCGCACGCGAGACTGTACTCACGCCCACTCCGCACATCCGCGCAATATCTTTAATCGTAACGCTTTCCATCTATCTTTCCCTCATTTCCTCTGTCGCAGTGTATCTTTCGTGTATCCGCTGTTCCTTTTGCACAGTCTGTTCGCAAAGGAACCCTATCTACTCTAACATCTGCCGTACAGTTCTGTCAATTCCCGAATTTTCTTTTCCATTTCCTCCGTCAGTGCATTTTTCTTCATTCTCCAGATCCAGTTTCCGCCAAGCTTCGACGGCGTGTTGATGCGCGCCGCATCGTCCAGCCCCAGATAATCCTGGATCGGAATGATCGCCGTATCTGCAACGCTCGCCAGCACGGTGCGGATCATTTTCCAGTTGATCTCGTTCTCATCTTCTCTTTTCAGATCCAGATAGCGCACCGCCATCCGGTAATCCTCCTCCGGCAGAGAGCGGAACCATCCGACCACCGTCTGATTGTCATGCGTGCCGGTATATGCCACGCAATTCTGCGTGTAGGTATGCGGCAGATAATTGCTCTCCTCCCTGGAATCAAAGGCAAATTCCAAAACCTTCATTCCCGGATAACCGGTATCCCGCACGAATCTGATCACGCTGTCCGTCAGAAAGCCCAGATCCTCCGCAATGATCCTTGTCTCGCCAAGCTCCTTTTGCAGTGCATGAAAGAGCGCGATTCCCGGTCCCTTCGCCCAGTGACCGCCCTGCGCTGTATCCTGCCCGTAGGGGATGGAGAAATACTCGTCAAATCCCCGGAAATGGTCTACGCGGACGATGTCATACAGCCGGAAGCATCTGCGCATACGCTTTATCCACCACGCATACCCTGTCTTCTCATGGTATTCCCAGTCATAAAGCGGATTTCCCCAGACCTGCCCGGTTGCCGAAAAACCATCCGGCGGGCATCCGGAGATCGCGGACGGCGTTCCGTTTTCGTCAAACTGGAAGAGCGCCGGCTCAGACCAGGTATCCGCACTGTCAAACGCCACATAAATAGGGATATCCCCGATGATCTCTACCCCATGGCTGTTTGCATATTTCTTCAGCCGGTACCATTGCTTCTGAAAATAAAACTGCTGGAAGCGGTAGAAATCAATTTCCTCCGCCAGAAGCTCCCGAAAGCGCTCCACCGCCTCCGGTCTGCGCAGACGGATATCCTCATCCCACTCGGCAAAGCTTTTCCCGCCGAACCAGTCTTTTACCGCCATGAACAGGCAGTAATCCTCCAGCCACTCCTTATTTTCCTCCAGAAAGTCCTGGTATTCCGGCTTTTCTGCAAGACTGCTTCTTTCGTATGCTTTTCTTAAAATGTCAAACCGTGTTTCATATAATTTCTGATAATCAATATACTGACCGTCTTCCTGCGCGTCGATAGCCTCACATTCTTCCTCTGACAGAAGCCCCTCTTCCGCCAGCTGATCCAGATCGATAAAATATGGATTTCCTGCAAAGGTGGAGAAGGACTGGTACGGGGAATCCCCGTACCCTGTAGGTCCAAGCGGAAGGATCTGCCAGTATCTCTGACCTGCTCTCTCTAAAAAATCCACGAAATCATACGCACATCGGGAAAATGTACCGATCCCATATCTGGAAGGCAGGCTGGCGATCGGTAAAAGTATACCGCTTGCTCTTTTCATATTCACCCTCCCTGTCCGCCGGCAAAGGCAGCCATCAGCCTTTTACTGCGCCGGCAACAACACCTTCAATAATATACTTCTGACATGCCATATAGAAAACGATGATCGGAATAATGCTCAGTACCAGCACGCCCATCATAGCTCCCATATCCACCGAGCCGTAGCCGCCCTTTAAATACTGCACCGCAATTGGGATCGTTTTATATATTCTGATATCCAGTACCAGATACGGCAGCAGATAGTCGTTCCAGATCCACATTGCCTGCAGGATCGCCACTGTAATGCAGGTCGGCTTTAAGATCGGCATAACTACTCTGAAAAAGGTCTGGAGCGGCGTGCATCCGTCGATCATCGCCGCTTCCTCGATCTCAAGCGGGATCGATTTCACGAAACCGGTAAACATAAATACCGCAAGCCCTGCTCCGAATCCCAGATACACCACAATAATGCCGACCGGGTTGCTCAAATGCAGGATATTCGCGATCTTGGACAGTGTAAACATTACCATCTGGAACGGCACGATCATCGAGAACAGGCACAGATAATAAATGGTGGACGTCACCTTGTTCTTTACCCTGCTGATATACCATGCACACATGGAGGTACAGAGAATGATCGCCGCCACGGAAAATACCGTGATAAACAGGGACCAGCCAAACGCCTGGACGAACCCGGTCTTTTCGATACCGTTTATATAGTTGTCGATACCCACAAACATTTTATCCACCGGGATCGCAAACGGGTCTCTGCTGATATATGCTTTTTTCTTAAACGAATTAATCACAACCAATGCGATCGGGTACACATAAAAAATACTGAGGATCGTAAAAAATACGTTTAAAAATCCGCCGTGCTTTGCTTTTCTCGCGTCCATTACTGCTGCACCTCCTTCGATCTCGTAAGCAGATTCTGCGCGATCGCGATCACCGCAACCAGAATAAAGAACAATACCGCCTTCGCCTGGCCGACGCCTTCATATCCGGCACGTCCGTAGAACGTGTTGAAGATATTCAGGGCAAGCATTTCCGACATCTTGGAAGGTTCGCCGTTGGTCAGCGCCAGGTTCTGGTCAAACAGCTTAAAGCCGTTGGTCAGTGTCAGGAAGGTACAGATCGTAATGGACGGCATTACCATCGGAATCGTTACCTTAAACAATACCTGACGGGAATTTGCGCCGTCGATCTTCGCCGCCTCTATAAGCTCCGGCGGAATATTCTGGATACCGGAAATATAAATGATCATCATATAACCGATCTGCTGCCAGCACATCAGGATAACCAGTCCCCAGAATCCAAAGCTGGAGGAATAGGTCAGCGTACGGTTAAACTGCATCAGAATACCGTTCAGCAGAAGCTGCCAGACATAACCAAGAATGATGCCGCCGATCAGGTTCGGCATAAAGAATACTGTTCTGAAAATGTTCGTTCCTCTGATCTTTTTCGTCAGCAGCATTGCCACCGCAAATGCCAGGACGTTGATCAGGATCACGGATACCACGGTAAACGCCGCCGTATACCAGAGCGAATGCAGGAACGGATCCGTCGGATCCCCGAATATTTTCAGATAGTTGCTGATGCCGATGAATTTCGCATCGGTAACGGTGGTAAACTTACAGAATGATAAATAGATACCCATCACAAACGGGGCAATAAACCCAATCGTGAATGCCAACATGGTCGGAAGCACAAACACCGGCCAATATTTTTTAATTGCCTTATCCATACTCTGCTCCTTATTTTATAAAAGGGCGAGCGAAGCATCGCTCACCCTTTTGCTCAAATTCTGACTGTTTCTCTTATTTCTGCTGTGATCAGCCCTCGTTTGCTGCCGCGTACTCTGTAGCCCATCCGTCTACGAATGCGCTTACCACGCCGTCCCATTCACCGGTGCCCTGTGCGTACTCAAGAAGTGCGCTGCCGACGCCGTTCTTCCAGTTCTCAGACGGCATTGTTGTGAAGCACCATGCTACTGCGGTATGTCCTGCTGCGATGTCCTCGTTTGCCGCTGCAACCAGCGGGTTAGCCGGAGCATATTCATCACCGATAGAGGAGAACGGAGTTACAAAGCCCATATCCTGTGTTAGAGCAGTCTTACCGGTCTCGCTGGTTACTACCCAGTTCAGGAAATCAAGTGTTGCCTGGATATCTGCTTCAGACGCTTTGCTGTTTACGCACCAGTAGTTCTCAGAACCTGTGCAGAGACCCTGATTTTCTTCGCCTTCTGCGCCAATGTAGATCGGCATCATGCCAAGATCCTCATCTGCTACTTCATTGCCCTGGATATCGCCGTATGCCCAGGTACCATTCTGATAGAATACTGCCTCGCCTAATGCGAATTCAGAAGCTGCATCCTCGCCAGTTTTGCCGGAAAGCATCGTCGGCTCACAGGTAGCGTTGTTGATGTACAGATCCCAGATTGCCTTGTAGTTGTCAAGGTAAGTACCCTTGATCGCATCGGTAGAACCGATACCGTCTGCCTGATATTCATAGTAGATCGGCAGGTTTGCAAGGTGTGTCTTGAATCTCCAGTCAGAGGAGGAATCCATACCTGCGGAAGTGAATGCGCCCAGGATTCCAAGATCATCCTTCTTCGCCTGGATATCTTCTACGACTGCTTTGAAGGTATCAAAGTTGTTGATCTCGTCCATAGAGGTAACTACTGCGCCCTCTGTCTCGAAGTAAGCGTTCATCAGCGCCTTGTTGTAGATGATGCCGTAGGTCTCGATTACATATGCGATACCGGATACGGAACCGTCATCATTTACCAGCGCAAAGTCGTCGCTCTTTAAGTTCTTGTAAATCTCGCTGTCCTTTAAATCCAGGCAGTAATCTTTCCATGTTGCAAGACCAACCGGACCATTTACCTGGAACAGTGTCGGAGCTTCGCTCTTTGCCATCTCGGATTTCAGCGTGGACTCGTAGGTGCCGGAAGCTGCGGTAACGACCGTAACCTCTACGCCCGTCTCATCCGTGTAAGCTGCTGCCAGGTCTTCCCACTGCTCAGCCTGCTCCGGCTTGAAGTTCAGGTAATAAACCTTTCCGGTTTCTTCTGCGCTTGCCGGTACGGCTGCCAGACCTGCTACCATTGCTGCGGATAATGCCACTGATAATGCTTTTTTCATTGTTTTCATAGTGCCTCTCCTTTTCTTTTATAAATTTGATTCTTTTTGGAAACGTTCTCGGTATTGTTACCGGTAACGTTTCCGGTTTCTGGTATTATAATAACACCGTTTGGAAGTATTGACAAGTCCTTTTTTCTCTCTTTACGCTATTTCGTTTGATTTTCACAAAATGAGTGCCTTGTTTTTGTGCATTTTCTCTAATACCTCTGCGTTTACCACGTTGTTTCACACTCTGCATCTGCTGCCTGCAGCCGCTCAAAAAGGGCAAAAAATACGGCGGCCGGATTCTTCATCCAGACCGCCGCATCGTTGTTCCGTTTTTTTTAAGCAATACCCTATTTCCCGGCTTTTTTAGCTTCTGCGATCAATTTTTCCGCTGCCTCCCACCTTTGCTTTGTCTTATATTCATTTACACGGCTGCGGAGACTCTGGAATTCTTTTTCTGACATATCTTTGTTATATGCATAGCAGCTTCCAATTTCCAAAAGATATATCACTTCACCTGTTCCTGTCTTTTGCGGGAGCAGACGTTCCTTCCGTGATACTGCATCCAGGGATTCAATATCCGATTCCTTTATCTTAATTGCATAGGAGCAGTCTATTACCCCGTGGGCAGGCGCCGGATCAATATTATCCACATAAACCATAAACATTCCCGCAAAATTCGGCGGGACATTGTTCATGTCCAACCGTATGGACTGATACTTATCCCCTTCCTGATAGGACTGGATGATCAGGTTCGATTTGTCATACAGATAATTACTGTCCGTACACTGAATCCTTACCCGGCTGTTGCTCGACCACCGTTCTCCTGCGTCGAAATCGCAGTAAAACTGGAGGATGAATTCAAAATCGCGGGATACGGAATCACTATTCCCGAAGAAAATTGCCTGGTCCATCTGTGATACTGACATATTCATCGGATAGACATTCAGCAGCGCAACATTAGGATTATCCTGCACCCACTTATCCAGAATGACATTATTCCGGAAGGACTGTGGAATTTCCACAGGGTTATCCGGAGTGGAAACCACCGCGCAGAGACAGTAATGCGCCCCGGCTTTCAAATGATAATCATCGTTGATCAAAAATGCACTCTCTGTCAGACAGATTTCCCCGCCCCGATTTCTTCCGAAACAGAGCCTGACTGCCCGCTGATCATCGGCACTTTTGACGTAAACTGACCGGAAACATAACCGTATAATTCATACCAGTAATTCGGATGGCAGAACACGCCGTATGGCATCAGAAACAGTTGTACAGTCCCTCCTGTCGCCTTTTGGGAAAGGTTTTTGCCCCGCACATAGCAGTTGCAGTTCCGCTCCGATATCACGCTTGTGTTCTTGTTGCTCAGCACCTGCCCATATCGTGCGGCCGCTGTGTCCCAGGTAAGGATTTCCTGCCCATAGGGGATAATATCTACAGAAGCAGCCGAGCGCTGACTGATTCCCGTATCCGCCTCTTTCAGGTCGTCCCGTATAATAATTCCATTATACTCCATTGATTCAATCCCTCCTTTCAGAAAGCCGGTTTCCAGTTCTTCTCCCCGGTAAGTACCGATCACCTGTTTGATGATCTCGTATCCATACTGGTTAAATTGATAAAATGTTTCCGAAACTCTATAAATCGTATTCCCCCAATATGTGTATCCCGAAGCTGTGCGTTCCCATTTTTCATCATATTGGTATGTATACTGTGGTTCAATGTTGAGCACATCCCGAAAGGCGTCTGCCCAAATCGGAGCAAGCGTACGGACATCCATGGTTTCTGACACTCCGCTCAGGCACTGCATCCCCGCCAGCCGGATCCTCGGCGCAATAACATTACCAAAATAATTATCACTCTGCGGCGGCTGTCCGTTATATTGCTTTAGCAGCTTCCAGATTTCTTTTGCACACTGAAGGAATGTATCCATGTTGTTTCTTGAATACTTTCCTCCAATTTTAAAATCTGCGGAAAATTCCAGCCCGAAAGCGTCCGGAACATGTGACAGCTTAGCATGTCCTATGGGAGGCATTTTATAGCAGATGCGCGTCAAAACATCCGGCGGTACAACTTCATTTGTGCCTGCCTTTTTGAGATCCTCGTAATTAAGCCCTGACATGTTTTCATCTCCGGATATGCCCGAGAACATCTGATGGGCATATGTATCTGCAAAAATGTGGAGAAGCATGCCCAATTTCATATTGTCCCTGATGCCGGAATTCAGAAAATCCGTCATCATTGTCTTCATCAGGCTGTCCGTTTTATCTTCCATGGAAACCTGCACGCAGCGGCGGCCCTTCGCATCGTTTCTGGCAATTTCGTGCCACGGCTGTTTCGGTATAAAATGAAAGGGCACGATCGTCAAAAGCATATGTGTATTCAACAGCTCTGGCGCTGCCGTCTGTATCATTGAAATCCCTGTTGTCACCGGATAAAAATACCATGTGTTATCTATCACCCGTTTCGCGATCCCTCGATCTGTGAAATACTGCGGCGGCCGTCCCTCAACGTAAATGCCATTATATATCTGATCGTAGATCAGGTTGAAGTCATCCACAAACTGTGAATAAAAAGCAATTTCCTCCGCTTCCGTCTCCTGTATATCTGCCAGATAACACAGTGTTTTTACACAGCAATAATGGAAAGATATGTTCATAACCCCTCCTTCCCGCTTCATAAAAAGCAGTATAATTCAAATCAATTTTTTCAGGCTCTCCGTTTGCGTCTTGTCAGTATTACGGCTATGCCAGCGCCGGAAATACACATTACGGCGATCCACATCCATATGCCGGAGTCATCACCTGTCTTTGGACTGGCCTTCCCTGTGCTGCCATTCTTTCCGGGACGGGTGCTATTGCCTGCCGCCGGGCCGGATGTCCGCTCCGTTTCGCTGCCGGGTGTTTCGGTTTCCTCCGTCTCGCTGGCTGGCGTTTCGGTTTCCTCCGTTTCGCTGGCTGGCGTTTCCGTTTCCTCCGTTTCGCTGCCGGTAGTCTCCGTTTCCTCCGTCTCACTGCCGGGCTCCTCTTTCTTCTCCGCCAGCACATAATAACTGTTATGGTCCGTCCGGAATGTGATCCGTTTTCCGTCCACGCTGCTGTCCATCACAGTCACATTGCCTTCCGTGGAAAGGTGGCAGATGACCGGGGACGCATACGTTTCCAGCGTCTCCACTGTGACCGTGACTGTCCGGCTGACCTCCACACGGTTCCCATCCTGATCGACGAAATAAATATCCATCGGATAAATATTGGTCCCATAGGCTGCCATGCAGCTTTCAAACCAGCTCCATCCCTGCGCGTCCGTTTTCGGGATGGGGTATACCACCAGCCAAAGCCCGTTTCCCGTGACGCCGCTGACCGCCACGCTGCTTCCATCAGCCAGCGCCGCCGCTGCCTCCCCGTTTTCCACAGGGGCAGTATACCTGTCTGACTCCTGGATATACCGCGCACGTACCTCGATCTCGGCCTTTCTGCTTTCCGTCAGCGCTGCCGCAGAACAGGGGAGCGCCATAAGCAGGCACAAAAGCAGTGCGATGCCCAAAGCCCCGGTCCGTTTCCTTTTCATCATTTCCCACCTCCCATCATGACTGTCGTTTTCAGGGATACGCTTCCCCCTGAGTAATAGGTCTCCGGCTCATATGCCATCAGCTTCAGTGTGATGGCGTCTCCGTCCTCTGGCAGCGCATCAAGGGTAACGGACTGCACATATTCTCCGGGTCTTATCAGCCCGGTCTCTCCGAGCGTATCTCCCTGCGCATCCAGCACCCGCAGCTTTAACCAGACCTTATTTTCTGCCGGGTTCGTCAGCCAGATATCCGCCGTGTCCCCGTCCAGGATGACCGCTCCGCAGACGGAGACCTGAAAAGCCTGCGCATCCAGCTCCTCCCATCCCAGACCATCCGGTACATCAGGCGTCCCCTGCACAGCAGAAGGGTCAAAAGGAGGAGGGGTAAACTCTGTCTGTCCGGTCCCTTTGCCGGCGCCGAAGGCAAGGACTGCGGTCATCACTGCCAGGGCAGCCGCACAAAGGACTGCCGCCAGCAGCAACAGATTTTTCTGTTTTTTCTGATTCAAGACGTTCTGCCCCTCCTCTCATGTTTCTTTCGGCCACTATTTTTAGAGCCGTCCTGTCAGTTCGCTGCCTATTCGGACGCTGAGATCGTAACCGTGATCGTGCCGATGGTATCCCCATTCGTATTTTCCGGGAGCGTACCGGTTGGTGTGACGGTCAGGGTCCCTCCTGTCTCCTTCCCTGCGCCATTCTCACCGTTCCCGTTGTCAGCGGTGCCAAGCTGCAGGGAAATCCCCGTAAATGCCATCCCGGCACTCTCATAACCTGTTTTCGCCTCATAAGCGGGCGTTGCCGTGATCCCGGCATTGGAATGGTTGGTAACGGTAATGGTTCCTGACTGGCTGCCCCAGCCGCCCTCTGTAGCCCCGTTGTAAGTATGAGTGTCCGGATCCCACGTGCCTTCGGAGCCGGACGTATAAGTAAAGCTCAGGTCCGTCCATGCAATATCTACCTTATATCTTGCAGCGCCGGACTGTCCTTCTTTATAAGTACCCGTGACATTCGCCACAGCGCTGCCGCCGATCTGGTCAACTGTCTTGGGGCTTTCATCCGCTGCAAAAGCGGTGATGTTCACGCTGCAGGCCAGCGCAAGGGAAAGAAACAATGCTGCTGTCTTCTTATTTCTCATAGTAATAAATCATCCTCTCTTTCTTCAAAAAATATCTTTCGCGTCTCTGCGGTCCGGGAATGCTTCCGGAAGGTCAGAAACAGTCCCGTGCCATTCTGCGCAAAACGGCTGTTTACTGTGCGGCGGAGACCGTCACAGTGATCGTACCGACCGTCACGCCCTCAGCGCTGACCGACGCGTTCGGCGTACCGCTGATGGTAAATGTAGACTTTTTGCTGTCTGCGGAAGCATAGCCGTTTTCTGTGCCGGCGTTCAGGGTATATGCCGGTTCATCCAGCGCGCCGCTTATGCCGTTCCCGGTAACCGGAATGTATTCCAGGGCAACGGCAACCTCCGCATTGGAATGGTTCGTCACGGTAACGCCTGCCGTGGTCTTATCCCATCCGGCGGAGGTGTTATCCGTGTAGGTGTGGTCGGACGGGTTCCATGTACGGGAGCCGCTCTCGTGGTAGGTAAACGTCATATCGTCCCATACGATATCCACGCTGTAGACCGTATCCGTGGCGGTGCCTCCCGTATACTTTGCCGTGACGTCAATGGGCTGGCTCCCATTCTCCCCGACAGTCCCGCTGCCTCCCGCTGCCAGAGCGGCGGTTCCCATGCCTGCCATCAAAGACAGTGCCAAAAACGCTGTGATCATTTTTTTCATGATATATTCCTCCATTCAGTTTTGATCGTCCGGGCATTTTAAGGGCGCCCGTTTCCCTGTTTATCTACACCTCCAGCTGATGCTTTGAGGCTGTAAACCACTTTCATTCGCTGACGGTGATGGTGACAGGTATTTCTGTGTTCACCACTGCCTTCTCCCCGGTGTCCGGGTCATAGTACAGCACTGCAAATTTCCCTTCGTAGCCTCCCGCCGACAGCTTCCCCGCCGCGCCGTCCAGCAGCTCCAGCGCTGTCACCTGGTTTCCGGGCTTCAGCAGGCCGGACTGGACGATGATCTCATCCTGTACCACGATCTGCAGCACCATGTCCTGCGTGGATTTCGTCGGGTTGGCGAAGAAAAGCTCTGCCGTCCCCGCTGACAGGGAGATATCTACTTCGTTGGAATAGCTTAAAGATACGGCTCCGCCGCCCTCCTCTGCTTCCAGCTTTTCATCATCCTCATCCCCAATAGGTTCTGCGTTCGTTTCTTCCTGCTGGGGCGCATAGTCCGGCGTAAGTGCCGGAGCCGTATCCCGGAAGAACAGCGCCCATATGGTCACACCGACGGCGATGACCGTGATGAGCAGGAGAAGCAGGATCAGGATCTTGCTCCTGTTCCCATTTTCCCTGTTTGCATTCTGCATCATTCCTCACCTCCTATCGTGACTGTGACCGTGCCGAGCATCCCGGCCGTAAAATCAGAAGACGGTCTGCCCGCCAGCGCCAGGTACGCTTTCTTTTCTTCTCCCCTGGGCAGAGCTACAGGCGCATCGATAAAGTTCCCGTCATCGCCGGAAAATCTGCCGGATACCGTCGTAACAGACGGGCTGTACAGATAAGAAACCATGGTATCCACGCTGCCTGTGTTTTTGACTGTGATGGAGTCTCCTCCATTGTCCGCCGTCCACTTACCTTCCTCATGGGTGTAGGTGTCCGGATTCCATGCGCCGTCTGTATAGGTGTATTCCAGCGCATCCCAGGAAACCTCCACGGAGATGACCTCCTCCACCGGCCTTATCTTAAAAGTGACAGTCTGGGAGCCCTCGTAACTGCCGTTCTCCACTGCCGTGATGGTCACAGAGGCAGTGCCGACATCCACATTATTCTCATAAGTCACGGTATAATCCGTGTCCTTTTCAAGCGTTCTCCCGTTCTTGACCACGGTAACGCCGGGAGTCCTGGCGGTACCGTCGTAGGTGAAACTGGTTTGCTCCAGCGTCACGGTGGCGGTGGACAGATCGGACTTGGTGATCTCAAACGTAGTAGAACCGCTGACCTCATAGTTGCCGCCTTCCTCGTCTGTGATGGTCACAATAGCAGTACCGACATCCGTGTTATTGGCATAGGTAACGGTGTACTCCTTGGCGTCAATTATCATATCGCCGTACATGACTGTGACTTCGGGTTTCTTCTCCGTGCCATCGTATTCATAGCTGTCCTTCTCCAACGTGATGGTGGGATCGTACACAGTTCTAGTCAATATATATACTTGTATGCTATTCGTGGCTTCCGCTGTGTTATCTGTTTCTGCAATCGTAGCAATTATAGTATAGGTTCCTGCATCAACGGGAGCAGAATCAAGAAGGTTACCCGCAGAATCCTTCCATGAGAAATCAATATCTTCAATCGACGCACCATCCACGGTTATGCGGTCTTTAAACTGATAGTTCAATGCTTCGCCCGAATAGGTTTTCGTAATGGAAGAATCCCAGAAAGTAATAACGGGGGTAGCCTTCGTGATTGTTCCATCTATGGTGACAGAACCCTCCGGCAGCTTATAGTTACTAGCATCGTCCCCGCTCAGGGTCACACCATTGGCAGTGATAGTTTTCGCTTCCTTCACATTGGCGCTGTTATAGGTGTAAGACTCCGCCGCTACAGTCACATCATCCCCGGAAACAATGTTCCTAATTAATACAGAAAGACCTGCCGGAGCATTCGT
>OGWU01000071.1_pt1 | contig 56017 bp, 52 predicted proteins | sample 1576071 | NCBI WGS metagenome assembly OGWU01 (sample SAMEA3541582, study PRJEB24748) | human gut metagenome | biome: human gut; feature: human-associated habitat; material: faeces | place: China | collected 2012
CTTCTTCGGAAGTTCCGGGGCCTGCTTTTTGTATTCAAGATGTTATGCCGGTGCGACAAAAGAAGCCGTCAAGAGTCTTTGTTATTGGATTTTGCTTCAGGAACTACGGTATCCGACGGCAAGGTGCTGTTATTGGGTACGGGGATAAAACGTTTGACAAATTTGCCTTTGCCGCGGCTGCGAATATAAAAATAGCCGATAATGGAGAACAGAAGCGCACCAATGAAATTCACGAAAAGATCTTCCATTGTATCCAACAGACCGATGTCCAGGTATCCGCCAAGGCCTAAGGCGGTTTGCGTGCCGTCAGACTGTACGATGATCACATCGGTGATGTCGCGCAGCACAACAGGATGGTTGCCGCCGGTGGGGTCCAGAAGAATCGTGCCGATGGTGTGGACGATGGAATCCTTTTGCATATCCAGGAAGAAAAGCTGATCCATGATGCATTCAAAAAATTCCCATACAACACCGACGGTCATGGAAAAGCAGAACGCTACAATTGCCAGATAAAGGGGAGAGAGGTGAAAGCGCACACGGCTGGTTCGGTTCAGGATATCCAGCAGGGAAAAGCCGATAGCCGCACACAAAAATCCGTTCATCGTGTGCAGTACCGTATCCCAATAGGGAAATGTGACATAGTAAGCGCCGATTTCTCCCAAGATTTCGGCGGCGTAAATGAACAGCAGGATAATGATTTCCAGTGTGTTGGGAAGATCAATGTCCAGCTTACGCTCCAACAGGGAAGGCATTGCAAACAGGAAAAGCGTTAACACACACAGAAAAACGTTCTCGAAATTGCGGTTGAAGATCTGTGCCAGCATAACTAGCACGACGGACGTACGTAAAAAAATATAGACGGCTGTTACCGCCTTCTTTTCTTTCCATAGAGTTTTCAGTTCTTCCCGTTTCGTGCGCTTGGGGTGTTCCATGGTAGTCTCCTTTTAGTCCAGCGTGAAATCTTTGGGGTCCAGTTCCGGTAGAACCTGGCGATGGGGTACGCGCATGAGGGGGTCGTAGCAAAAACGGCGGCAGTAATAGTAGGGCGAAACAACACCTTTCAACTTGCACAGCACCATTTTGGGATCGGATGCAGGGTTACCATGCAAACAGTAACTGCAGGCAGGTGAAATCTTACTACCATAATACGTCTTTTTGAACATAGCGTCACCCCAAACCTGATAAAATATTCCTGCCGTTTCTATTTATTATAGAAGTTTTGCCGTACCTTGTAAAGAGCGGCGCAGAGGAAGACAAAACCGACGATGGCTGCATCCAGCGGAATGCGCTGAGTTGTGATAACGCGGTCCGCCAGTGTCCGGTATACCGTAGATGAACCGGGCAAATACCGTGCGGAAAGACGAATCATGAAAAGGAAGCAGGCCAAATGAATGCATCGCTGAATCAGGAGAAGGCGCAGCGGAACAGCCCCCTGTGAGAGAAGAAGAATCTGAGCCCAGACAGAAACGCCCAGCAGACTCAGACAGGCACAACAGCCGTACAGCGCTGCACGACCGCCCAAGGAAGCAAAATCCGCACAACCGGAACTGATTTCCAGCAAGGCGCTTACGACAGGCGCAGACCATACGGAGTTGGGCAGATAAGGCAGCAGTACCGCAGCAACAGTGCGGAAAAAAAGCACGCACCCACATACTTGCAAACTGCTGTTCACGGCACTGCTGATGGAGCGGGGGAGGCTGGGCGCGCTGTGTCTGGTGGGTGTGGGATTCTGCAAAGATGAATCCTGCGGAAGAAGCGGAAGGCAAAAGGCTGTACTGAGAAGATTGGCGGCTAACTGCATCCCGTACAATAAGGCGCCCAGTTGCAGGTTGCCCAATAAAAATCCTCCGACGCAGGAAATTACAAATCCCGGACTTGAGCAACAGCCAAGCATCATCACCAATGCGGATTCCCGTTCGGAAAGTTTTCTGTCCCGGTACAGGCTGCCGGTAAGCTGAGCACAGACGGCGTATCCGCCGAACCAGGAAAGCAATACAGCTGCCGCGCCGGATTTTTCGTGTATTCCCCACAAGCGGGCCAGAACACCTAGTAACCGACCTTCCAACGGGCAGGAAAGCAAAAGATCGCACAGTACAAAAAAAGGAAACAGCGCAGGCAGGACCGTATAAACGCATAAGGAAATGCCGTTTTGAAACCCCTGGGCGGAAGCTTGCGCATTGCACAGAAGCAATCCGCCCAATACCAGGCAGCCACAGGCCGGCAGATAGGTGGTTTTCCAACGCTGACTCATAGAACAGACCTCCATAGGCGTATATTGGGATGATTGGTACTGTGACTGGGGAGGGTATGCGCATGAAACCTCGGAAACCGAAAGCAAAACGCAACCGGAAAGAGACCGTTTCTTTGCGCGGCATGCTGGCACAGCCACCCTCCGCCTTTTATCGTCTTCCGGAGTTTGAGCTGCGCGGCGGGTATCTGGTTACCGAGGGGTGCCGCCGCGTGCTGGACTTTGAGCCGGAAAAAATCTGCCTGGATATGGGCAACTTTATAGTAACATTTTATGGCACCGAACTTCGGATAGAATCGTTGACCGGTAAAAGACTGATTCTGGCCGGACGCATTGCCAACATTTCCTTTCGGAACAAGTGGGAGGTGTCGGAGCATGGCACATAATGTGTGGATGGCGGATCGGTTCTGGTTTACGATTCAAGGCAAAAATCCGCAGCGTTTTTTGAATCTGGCGGTATCGGAGAAAATACATCTGGCATATCTGCACTGGATACCGGATGGATTGATGGCTCAGGGGCTTGGCCCGGATTATGAGCGGCTGCGGGACCTGGCAGCAAAGGGAGGGTGGTCGTTTTCGGTACACAAACGGCGCGGCCCCGGCCTTTTTTTGGAACGCCTTCTGGCACGTCCCGGAATTTTGGCAGGTGCGGCGCTGTTCGCTGTTTTGCTGCAGGGCATGGGAAGTTTTGTCTGGACAATTCAATTTGGCGAGTTGAGTGGGGAAACACAACAGCAAATGCGAAACCTGCTGGTTGAATGCGGAATATATGAGGGCGCGGTCCTTGATGAGCAAACACTGGCAATGGCCCAGGCACAAGCGCTGCAGCAAAGTGAGGTATTTGGTTGGGTAAGCCTGAATTTTACAGATGGGTGTCTGTCTATTGAAAGTACGGATGCACAATACCAGACAATCCGGGAAGAGCCGCTTTTACAGCCCCTGTATGCAAAGGCGGCCGGGGAGATCGTGGCAGTAGAAGCGGAAAGCGGCTTTGCGGCAGTGGTACAGAGACAGCAGGTTGAGCAGGGACAACTGCTGGTAGATGTGGTGCGTCTGGACCGGGATGGCAACGAAATACGCCAAGGCGCCAGCGGCCGGATTATAGCGCGATGCGAAAAAACGTATACGATATTTCAACCCTATTCGACTACGCAAAAGGTACTGGATGGAAGTACGGTAACACAGAATACCCTTTGCGTTTTTGGCACAATGTGGCAGGGGGAAGAACCTGACGTGCCGGAGCAGTGTGTTGTACAAACCGATTGGCAGCCGCTTCGGGTAGGGCGGCTGAGCTTGCCCGGGTGCGTTTGCAGTAGAACTTTTTGGCCCCAGACAGAACAAACGGTATCCTATACCCCAAAACAGGCGGAAGCGCTTGCACGTCGTGCCTGTCGGGCGGAACTGTACAACGAGTTCCCCGATGCAGAAATTGAGTCCCAGATGTGTGAAGTGGAACCGGAAACAGAGGGGGTTACCTGTACAATTTCATACCGTTTTTGCGCCAATATTGCCACAGTGCAATCATAAAGCTCCGCTTTAGGGCATTGGAAACCCTGCTGCCAAAAGAAAAAAGAAAATTTTGTGCATAATAGACAATTTCTTTTGGCAAATATTGTGATATAATCTGAATGGGTTATTATGACATTCGATTGACGGAGGATGGAAATTTGGCAGAGCGATCCATTGAATTGGACAGCATTGAACTGGCCGCTGCCATTTTTGGCAATTGTGATCAAAACATTCACCTGCTGGAAAAGGAGTTCAACGTAACGGCGGTTTGCCGCGGGTCTGAGCTGCGCTTTTCCGGTGCGGAAAAGGATGTAGTGGCTGCTGCGCATGCGGTGGACGGTATGGTGACCCTGATGCAGAACCATACCCCGCTGGAAGAACAGACGGTGCGGTATTGTATCAGCCTGGCCCGCGATGGCGAGGAAAAAAGGCTGCGAGAATTGACGGACGATTTTGTGGCGGTGACCGCCAAGGGCCGTCCCATTCATCCCAAAACGTTGGGACAGCGGGAGTATCTGGCGGCAATCCGTAAACATGCCATCACTTTTGGCGTTGGCCCGGCGGGTACCGGCAAGACCTATCTTGCCGTTGCCATGGCGGTAAAGGCTTTCAAATCCAAGGATGTCAGCCGGATTATTCTGACGCGCCCGGCGGTGGAAGCGGGAGAAAAGCTTGGCTTCCTGCCCGGTGATCTGCAAAATAAGGTGGACCCCTATCTGCGCCCGCTGTATGACGGCCTGTTCGATCTGCTTGGAGCAGAAACGTTCCAGAAACTTTTTGAAAAGCAGATTATTGAAGTGGCGCCGTTGGCTTATATGCGCGGCCGTACGCTGGACGATGCTTTCATCATTCTGGATGAAGCACAGAACACAACACCTGAACAGATGAAGATGTTCCTGACGCGTATGGGCGTAGGCAGCAAAGTGGTTGTGACGGGCGACGTCACGCAGGTGGATTTGCCCGATAAAGTACGCAGCGGCCTTGTGGATGCGCTGCAGATTCTCCGTAATGTGGAAGGAATTGCACAGGTCCGTTTGACGGAAAAGGACGTTGTGCGTCACCGTCTGGTGCAGGAGATTGTAAAAGCTTATGAAAAAGCGGCCGAGCATTCGGCCAAGAAATAAAAATTCGGAAACAGGAGGTTGATACCCTATGTCCAATAAAGTTCTGATTACCAACGACCAGAACGTTGTAAAGGTCCCGTCCGGCCTGCGTATCCTGATTCGCCGCAGCTGCAATGCGGTGCTGGATTTTGAAAAATTTGAAGGCTCCGCGGAAATCAGCGTTACGTTTGTAGACAACAACCGTATTCACGAACTGAATAAACAATACCGTGACAAAGATTCTGCCACCGATGTTCTGAGCTTTCCCATGGGAGAAAACGGGGAATATGACATCGACGAAGACAACGGCTGCAAAATTCTGGGAGATATCGTCATTTCGATGGAACGTGCAATGGAGCAGGCGGAATTGTATGGCCATACCCTGCAGCGGGAAGTGGCCTACCTGACGGTACATTCGATGCTGCATCTGCTGGGGTATGATCATGAGGCCAGCGGACTGGAAGCCGTGCGTATGCGGGAAAAGGAGGAAGCGGTGCTGATCAAACTGGGTTTGCCGCGCACTGTTTCGTATACCAGTGATGAAATCTGAGATCAAACGCTTTGGCCGCGGCTTTGTCTATGCGTGGAACGGGATTCTCGCCGCAGTACACCAGGAGCGGAATTTTCGTTTTCATCTTTGCGCAGCGTGCTATGCTCTGGCAGCATGCTGGCTGGCAGAACTATCCCGTGTTGAATGGGCACTGATTCTTTTTTGCATTGCCGCAGTTCTGGCTATGGAGCTCATGAACTCTGCCGTGGAGCGCGCGGTGGACAAGCCGGATACCACCCATTGGTGGAGTGCCGGTGCAGCCAAGGATATGGCGGCCGGTGCGGTACTGATTACGGCGCTGGGGGCACTCGTCATCGGTTGCTGCCTGCTGCTGCCGCAGCTTTCCAAAATCATGGACCGTCTTTTGGCAATGCCCTGGCTCGGCATCTTGCTTCTGGCCGCACTGATTCCGGCGTATCTTTTTATTTTCCGTTATCACAACGCAACACAGAAAGGCGAAACAACGAATGGCAAAACCGATTCCTGAAATCCCCAGCAGCGTATTTGTGGCACTTGTGGGTCGGCCCAATGTGGGCAAATCCAGCCTGACCAACTACCTGGTGGGCGAAAAGGTCGCAATTGTGACACAGAAACCGCAGACTACACGCAGCCGTATCACCGGTGTCATCACCAAGGGACCTGTGCAGTATGTCCTGATGGACACGCCCGGCATTCACAAGACGCACAACAAGCTGGATGCCCGTATGACACAGACAGCTGCGGCCAGCCTGAAAGATGTGGACGTTACAATGATGCTGTTTGAACCGGCGGGGGATTTTACCGAGTCGGAACTCACGATGATCAAAGCCTTGCAGAAAGGCGGCCCGGCGATTGCTGTCATCAATAAGGTGGATTTGCTGGACAGCTTTGCGGCACTGGAACAGCGCAAACGTCAGCTGGAAGAGTTTGGCTGCTTCGATACGATTGTGACGGTATCGGCAAAAGATGGTACGGGCTGTGAGGACTTGTTTGCCTTGCTGAAGCCCTACGGCAACGAAGGCCCCCATTATTTTGACGACGATGCCTTTACTGATATGCCGGAAAAGGAATTGGTTGCCGAGCTGGTGCGGGAAAAAGCACTGCTTTTCATGCGGGAAGAAATCCCCCACGGCATCGCTGTTGTGGTGGAGCGCTTTAAGGAACGCCCCGATAAGGATCTGATTGACATTGATGTGGATATTTACTGTGAACGAAAAAGTCACAAGGGTATGATTATCGGCAAGGGTGGCCAGATGCTGAAAAAAATCGCATCGGCTGCGCGCATGGATATTGAGGAATTGTTGGGCGTAAAGGTGAATCTTCAGTGCTGGGTCAAGGTACGCGAAGATTGGCGCGACAACGAACAGCTTCTGAATTCGTTGGGATTCGCCAAGCCCTGACAGATTCCCCGGTGCCCTGGTTGGACAACTTTTCCGTTTGCACTGTGCTATGATGGCAGCAGCCAGAAAGGAGGCTGCCATCATGGTTTGTTCGGCGGGGGATTGGGCACGGTTTGCACAAACCGGAAGTATTTACGACTACTTGCAGTATAAATCGCAGCAGAGTGTGCTGCGGGAGGATGACAATGCAGATCGCGACGACGGGCCTGGTGCTGCGCCAGGTCAAAGTGGGGGAGGCCGATCAGATTCTGACGCTGCTGACCCCCGATCTGGGTGTCATCTCGGCGTCTGCCAAGGGGAGTCTGCGGCTGAAAAATAAACTGTTCAGCGCATCGGGGCTGTTCTGCTATTCGGAATTCAGTCTGACAAGCGGGCGCAGCCATTATTTTGTGGATTCTGCCCAGGTCAAAAAAGTCTTCCACGGCATCTCAGAAAGCGTGGAAGGCATGTGCCTGGCAACCTATATGGCAGAAATTGCAATCTCACTTTCCCCGGCACCGCCGGAGGCAGATCCGCAGCTGCGTCTGTTGCTGAACAGCCTGTATATGATCGGCACAAAACGATTGCCTGTTCGTCAGCTGAAAACGATCTATGAACTGCGTGCCATGAGTATGGCGGGGTATCAGCCGGATCTGTTGGCCTGCGCGGAGTGCGGCCGATATGACGGGGGCGATTTCTACTTCGACCCGGTGGAGGGCAATCTGCTGTGCGCCGAATGTGCCGATAAGGCACGGCACATCCCCAATCTGGATACGGCGGCGCTGTACGCACTGCGGCATATCTGCCTGGCAGAGGACCGAAAACTGTTCTCGTTCACGCTGGCGCCGGCAAGCCTTAAAAATTTGTCCCGTGCCAGTGAACAATATCTGCTGGCACATCTGGAGCATGGACTGAAAAGCCTTGATTTTCTAAAGACTGTACTCGAATAAGGAGAAGCACTACCCTGTATGGATATCGCTTATAAAACAACACTGGAACTGGATAAAATCATCGATCGTGCGGTGCAGTTGTGCGCCTGCCGCGAGACAAAAGACATGATGCGGGCTCTGGAACCCTGCCAGACACCGGAAGACGAACGTTACGCCCTGGCGCAGACCGAAGCTATCAACAAGCTGCTGATCCAAAACGGTAGCCCACGGTTCGGCAGTGTGTCCGAGGCGCGCCGTATTACGGCCCATGCCCAAAAGGGCGGCATCCTCTCCATGGGAGAACTGTTGGAGATTGCCGCTACATTGCGTAACTTCTCGGGTCTTTCGCAATGGTATGGCTTGAGCGATCATGAGATGCTGCTGACCGATGATCTCTTTTATGCGCTGGCACCGCAACCTGTGCTGGAAAAGCAGATCACCGAAAGTATTCTTTCGCCGGAAGAAATGGCGGATACAGCCAGTGTGACACTGCACGATCTGCGCCGTAAAATCCGCCAGACAGAAGACTCCATCCGTACAAAGCTGGATAACATCATTAAGAATTCTACCACCAATAAATTCTTGCAGGACGCTGTGGTATCTTTGCGCAATGGTCGGTATGTTGTCCCGGTCCGTGCCGAGTATCGCGGTGAGGTGGGCGGCGTCATTCATGACGTGTCGTCCACCGGTGCGACGATTTTTGTGGAACCAACGGCTGTGGTGGAAGCCAATGCCCGCATTATGCAGCTGCGCGCTCAGGAGCAGGAGGAAATCACCCGTATTCTGTCGGCGTTTTCGGCACAGGTGGGCTCGCTGGAGCCCCAGTTCTCTTACAGTTACGAGGCAATGTTGCAGATTGATCTGCTGCTGGCCAAGGCCCGCCTGGCGGTGGAACAGAATGCATTTATGCCGGAAGTCAGCGATACGATTCATTTCCGCCTGAACCGGGCGCGCCATCCGCTGATTGATAAAAAACAGGTCGTGCCCGTAGATATCGCGCTGGGTGATGAGTACGATACCCTGGTGATTACCGGTCCCAATACGGGCGGCAAAACGGTATCCATCAAAACCGCAGGTCTCCTCAATGCGATGGCGCAGCACGGATTCCTGATTCCCGCCCATGAGAGCAGCGTTGTCTGCAATTTCAGCGAGTATCTTGTGGATATCGGTGATGAACAGAGTATCGAACAGAGCCTGTCCACTTTCTCCGGCCACATGAAGCGCATCAGCGGCATTTTGCGGCGAGCGGGGCATGGTACCCTGGCACTGATCGACGAATTGGGCGCCGGTACCGACCCGGCAGAGGGCGCGGCACTGGCGGTCAGCATTCTGGAACAGCTGCGCCGTCAGGGCAGTCTGCTGATGGCGACCACCCATTATGCCGAGCTGAAAGTGTACGCACTGGAAACGCCCGGCGTGGTCAATGCCAGCTGTGAGTTCAACGTCGAAACGCTGATGCCCACCTATAAACTCAGTGTCGGTGTACCGGGCAAATCCAACGCCTTCCTGATCAGCGCCAAACTGGGCATTCCCCAGGAAATTATTGATGCCGCCCGCAACCATATGTCCAACGACGATAAGCGGCTGGACAGTGTGCTGGCACAGCTGGATGATTTGAAACTTCAGCTGAAAAACGCACAGGCGGAGGCCGAAAAGGCACGGTATGACGCAGAACATGCCTTGGAAAGCGCCGAGAAAAAGCGCGAAGAGCTGGTCGAACAGGGCAAGCGGGAATTGGAAGATTCTCGCCGTCAGGCTCATGAGCTGATGCAGCAGGTGCAGAATGAGGCGTATGCATTGACGGATGAGCTGCGCCGCATCCAGAAGGATGAAAAGACCAGCGCAGCTCAGCGTGCGGTCCGCGCGCGCGAAATCGCCCGCAAAGATACCGAAACGCTTTTGAAGCGGACGGATGCCAAACCGGCCAGGAAAGAATACGTGCCGCTGAAAGAGGTGCAGATCGGGCAGGAAGTTGTCATTGCAGAACTCAATCAGTTAGCAACGGTGACGGCGCGCCCCGACCGCGACGGCATGGTGGAAGTGCGGGCCGGTATCATGAAAACCAAGGTTCCGCTCAACGGGCTGCGGGCACCGGACAAGATGGAAAAGCGTCCGCAGCGTGAGCCGCGGCGCTCAAGCACCCGTGTGCAGCTGGACAAGAATCGCAAGACGAGCATGGAACTGAACCTGCTGGGCTATACTGTAGAGGAAGCGCTGGCGGAGGTGGATAAGTTCCTGGACAGCGGAATGCTGCGCGGCCAGCAGACCCTGTATATCATCCACGGCAACGGTACCGGCGCACTGCGCTCGGCCATTCAAAAGCACCTGCGTACCCACAAGGCGGTCAAGAGTTTCCGCCTGGGGCGGTATGGTGAGGGTGAAAGCGGCGTGACGGTTGTGGAGCTTAAATAAAATCAAACAAAAAGCGACCTGCCTTTTACGGGGCAGGTCGCTTTTTTGCGTCTTTCACCGTTTGCGCATTTTCTCTTTTCACAGCTCATAGACTGGTAGCAAGGTCTGTTGCGTGCGGGGGTGGTTACATCAAAACGGTCATCTATCTGGACGTGCTGCTGCTGGTCAATTTTCTGGCAGCATATTTTTTGCTTTTGGCTGCCGGGGCACTCAGCGGTCAGCGTGCGCCTTTCGGAAGAATGCTGCTGGGCAGCGGCATCGCATCTTTGTCTTCCTTGATTTTGTTTGCGCCGGAACAAACATATTTAATCCAACTGGCTTACAAAATCGGGACGGCCGCTGTCATCGTTGCGGCAACATTCGGGTGGAAGAACAAGCGCCGCATGGTCACGGCGGTCTGCTGGTATGCGGCACTTAACATTGCGCTGGCCGGCGCGGTTCTGCTTGTGATTCTGCAAACCGGAACTAAGCTGCTGCAAACGGCCAATATGGCCGTGTATCTGCGTGTATCTCCGCTGCTGCTGGTAGGGCTTTCCGGCGGTTGCTGCCTTGCGGTGGAGCTGGGCATGCGTTTGCTGGAACGCCGCAAGCCGCCCACAGAAACGGTTGGATTGGAAGTGCAACTGGGCGATGCGACCGTTCATCTGCGAGCGGCCTTGGATACGGGATGCCACCTTGCCGACCCCATCACCTGTCTGCCGGTTCTGGTGGTGAGTTTTGCCGATGCACAAAACCGGTTGCCTCAAAACGTACGGGAGTATTTGAGCGCTTGGTTTGGCGGGCAGTCTCCCGGGGAACCGCCGACCGGTATGCGATTGCGTGTGATCCCCTGCAAAACGGCAGCAAACCACAGCCTGTTACCTGGGTTTGCGGTGGGGAACATCGGCCTTATTACCCCAACGGGAATTCTGGAATTGGGGCGAAGCGCAGTGGCCTTTGCACCGCAGTCCTTTGGCAGTGACCGGTATGAGGCATTGTATGGCAGCGACTTTTTGTGAAACGGAGGGGTACTTATGCAAACGCTCAAACAGATGAACCAAACCATCTATGCATGGTGGCTGCGGTTGATTTCACCGCAGGAATTGCACTATATCAACGGTGCCGATACCTTGCCTGCGCCGCTGGATTCGGCGCAGGAGCAGCAGGCACTGGCAGATCTGGCGGCCGGCAAGGCGGCTGCACGGGATCTGCTGATCACGCACAATCTGCGGCTGGTTGTGTACATTGCCAAAAAATTTGAGACACCATCCGCCGGTATAGAGGATATGATTTCCATTGGTACGATCGGCCTGATCAAGGCGGTAAACACCTTTGAGCCTACAAAAAACATCAAGCTGGCGACGTACGCCAGCCGATGCATCGAAAATGAGATTCTCATGTATCTGCGCAAAAGCTCCAACCGCCGCCAGGATGCCAGCATCGACGAACCGCTCAACACCGATAATGATGGCAACGAACTGCTGCTGATGGATGTGCTGACAAGTGATCAGCCGCAGGTGGGGGAAGAATTGGAACGCAGCGCGGAGCGGGCGGCGCTGCGCCTGGCGGTGGAACGCCTGGCCCCCCGGGAACGCCGGATCATGGAACTGCGTTTTGGGCTGAACCGGGAGAAAGAACACACCCAGAAAGAGGTGGCAGATACATTGGGAATCTCCCAAAGTTACATCTCCCGGCTGGAAAAACGCATCATCAAACGGCTGCGCCGGGAACTGGAAACTGTGGGTTAAGAATCCTCGGCACGGGTATTGTTGACGAAGTAGTATGCCAGACCATTCATCATGTTCATCTCCGGTTCTTCGGAGTAGATCAGGTACTCGAAATCGCCGCGGGTCCAGTATACGGCGGCACGCCGACCGGCTTTCTGGCTCTGGGTGACAGTCAGCCCTGCAATGTCATATTGCTCAACGCTTTCAAAGGCGTCGGCGTAGTAGTTGTCCGGAAAGCGCATCTTGCCGCGCTTGGCGATAAACAGGGTCATAAAACGGCCGGGAACGATGTTGTAGTCCAGCGCGGCAATGCTTTCGTTGATGAGCCAGTACCGCTGCAGGATGACCAGTTCGTTGTTGGGGTAGGCTGTCAGCCGGAAACCTGCAGAGTCGGAATAGTTGGGTGACAGATATTGGGTCCGGGTATCACGCCCGGAAACCCCGGCGTCGGCGCGCAGTACGATCATCAGAATCAGGGCGACGGATACAACGGCCAAAAGTATCAGTGCAATCACAAACCAGATGGATTCTACCATAGGGCGACCCTCCTTTGTGTTCATGCTATGCAAAAGGCGTTCCCCGTGTGCGGAAGATTTTACCAGCAGAACGGTTGTTTGATATGGAGGGGCGTGGACTATACTCCTGTACGACGGGAAGGAGGATGGTCCAATGTATGCAGGCAAGGTGGAACTGTGCGGGGTAGATACTTCCCAATTGCCCGTATTGAGCGAAGCCGAAAAAAGCAAACTGATTCGCGCTGCCCGTGCCGGGGATGGTGAAGCCCGGCAAAAGATGATTCAGGGAAATCTGAGGCTGGTGCTAAGTGTCGTACAAAAGTTTTCCAATCGGGGAGAAAATCTCGACGACCTGTTTCAGGTGGGATGTATAGGCCTGATCAAAGCGATCGATAATTTTGATCCCAATCTGAATGTGCGCTTTTCTACCTACGGGGTGCCAATGATTGTGGGGGAAATCCGCCGCTTCTTGCGCGATAACAATGCGGTACGGGTCAGCCGTTCCATTCGGGATCTGGCCTACCACTCGATGCAGGCGCGCGAGGCACTGCAAAAGGAAAACGGCCGGGAACCCAAAATATCCGAGATTGCAGCACGCGTGGGCTCGTCGCCAGAGAATGTGGCCATGGCGCTGGAATCCGTTGTGGAGCCGGCCAGCCTGTATGAGCCGGTTTATTCTGACGGAGAAGATAGTTTTGCCATTGTGGATCAGCTGCACGATGCCACGGGAGAGGAAAGCTGGATCAGTGATATCATGTTCCGTGATACGGTCAAGGCGCTTTCGGCGCGGGAACGCCGCATCATTGCTATGCGATACCTCGGGGGCAAAACGCAGATGCAGGTTGCCCGGGAAATCGGAATCAGCCAGGCGCAGGTCAGCCGCCTTGAAAAAGGTGCCCTGAGCCATATCAAAGAGCAAATTTCCTCCAGCTGCTAAAAAATCCCGACCGGAGTATTCCGGTCGGGATTTTTACTGTTGTATTGAGTTCAGCCCAGCTGAATGCCACAGGCGCCAAGGGCGCGGAGGAAGGACTTGGGATTCTTGTACAGGATACCAGTGATGCCCAGATTGTAGGCGGCCTGGGCATTGATCTTGTTGTCATCCACAAAAATGGACTCATCGTAGGCCAGATTGCACTTCTGCATCAGGGTGGTATAAATCTCCGGCTCCGGCTTGCACAGGTGCACATCACAGGAGGCGACGCCGCCGTCAAAAAGAGGGAACCAATCCCGCTGGCGAAGTTCATCCATGATATCGACGGGAATATTGGTCAGGTAATACAGCCGGTAGCCGGCATCTTTAAGCTCCCGCATGATTTTTACGGTTGTCTTTTTGGTGCGCAACATGGAGGCCCATTCTTCAATAACCGTCTGTACTTCAAAGGTTCGGTTGACATGGGCGGCGTTTTCCAGCATAATGCGGTTTGCCACAGCCCGTGTAATGGTGCCCCGGTCCAGATCCTGCCATTCCTGGCTGCCGAAGGTGAGATCGTAGACGATCTCCTCTGCATGCTTATTCATGAAGCGGTCCATCAGAAAATTGCGGGGATTGAAATCCACCACAACGCCGCCAAAGTCAAAGATGACATTTTTATACATAAAAGCCTCCCGGATGGTGTGCTTGTTTTTTCCTATTATACACGCAATCGGCACAAGAAACAATTGCTTTTTCGCTGCATAGAATGAAGCGGTATGTTTCTGTAGGGGGAGGCGTTGGAGATGACACTGCATGATCTGAGCGAAAAAGACGTAATCCAGATCAAAACAGGGGAAAACCTTGGCCGGATTGACGATGTGATCTTCGATGAAGGAACGGCTCGTTTACAGTCGGTTGTGCTGCGGGGACGAAGCCACCTGTTTGGGCTTATGGGGTATGATGAGGACCTGATTATCCCCTGGGAAGCACTGAAAAACATCGGTACCGATGTTATTATGGTGGATGCGGAACCATTGCCTGTGCAGCGCCGGGCGGGGAGGCGTCAGTAATCGGTATATTTTATGTAAAAGCTGTGATTTACGGGTGCATTTTTTCTGCGCCCATGGTATAATGAACATAAATATGGGAGCGGAGGCGTTACAGTGACGTGCAAGCCTGAAAATGGCAGCGGAAAATGGCTCATTGCGGCTACCCTGGCGGCATTGGCCGTGATTGCATGGGGCGCCCTGTTCCTGATTGCGCCGATCTGGCAGTGGCCTGACAAAGCTGCCGCCTACCTGCCGTTACAGGCAGAATCCCAGACACAGACAGATCTGGTTCTTTCGGGCGGTGCACTGCTGGATATCAATACGGCGGATGCTGACGCGCTGACAGCTCTGCCGGGCATCGGCCCGGCAAAAGCGGCTGCCATTGTGGCATACCGGGAAGAAAACGGACCCTTTGAAACCCTGCAGGACCTGGATAAGGTGGAAGGGATTTCGGCACGTATGGTAGAAACATGGGTAGGGCTGGCGACTGCCGGACCCATCGATTCCGATATACATTGATGGGAGGAAGAGGACTTTGGAAAAGCCGGAAAGTATTTTTATCAATCGTGAACTCAGTTGGCTGGATTTTGACAGCCGCGTACTGGCACTGGCCAAAGAAAAAAATGTGCCGCTGGGCGAACGACTGAAATTTGCCGCCATCTTTGGCAGCAACATGGATGAGTTCTTTATGGTGCGCGTCGGTTCCCTGTACGATCAGACGCTGCTCAAGAATAACAAGCCTGATGTTGTTACCCATATGACGGCTTCGGAGCAGATTGCGGCCATCACACCGCGTGTGGCGGAACTCCAGGCAAAATGCGACAAGTACTTCCAGCATCTGGTAGGCCTTCTGGCGGATGCAGGGTACAAAAAGGTAGACTTCAATAAGCTGAGCAAGCAGCAGGAGCATTTCTGGAAAACCTATTTCCAGCGGGAACTGCAGCCCCTGCTCAGCCCGCAAATCGTGGATTCCCGCCATCCTTTCCCGTTCCTGAGCAACAAGGATATCTACTACATTGCGCAGTTGTACAACAAAGGGGATGGCGTCAGCTTCGGCATCGTGCCGGTCAGCAGCCGGTTTGAGAGCGTCCTTTTCGTAAAGGACGGCGAAACGACCTGCTTTGCCTTTATCGAAGAACTGGTGGCACACTATGCCGCTACCATCTTCAGCACCAGCACGGTGCAGAAGCAGTGCCTTTTCCGCGTGACGCGCAATGCGGATATCACCGTGGACGAGGGCATGATGGACCATGATATCGACTTCCGCGATGTCATGAGTGAACTGCTGAAAAAGCGCCGCAAACTTGCGGCGGTACGGCTGCAGTTCTGGCCGGAAGCGCCGCAGGAAATTGCCAAATTCCTGCGGGAAAAGCTGGTAGTCCCGGCGTCCCGCTGCTATGCCCAGACTTCTCCGCTGGATACCGGCTGCCTGTTTAAGCTGTCCAGCCGGATTGCCAACGACGGCGATCATTCCGAGATGTTCTACCCGGCCGCCAAACCCATGCAGGCGCCGGCCGGATATGATTTGTACACCGAAGTCCGCAAGCATGATGTGCTGCTGGCTTACCCGTATCAGAGCATCCGCCCCTTCATCCGCATGCTGCTGCGCGCGGGCGCCGACCCGAACGTTGTCTCCATCAAGATGACACTTTACCGCATGGCCAGCGACTCTCAGATCGTGGGCGCGTTGATCAATGCAGCGGAAAACGGCAAAGAAGTCGTGGCGATGGTGGAGTTGCGTGCCCGCTTTGATGAGCAGAACAACATTGACTGGTCCAAACAGCTGCAGGATGCCGGGTGCACCGTTCTGTATGGATTTGACGATTATAAAGTTCACTCCAAGCTGACACTGATTACCAGCCGCGTAGATGGCAAGTATCGTTATCTGACGCAGATCGGTACCGGTAACTACAACGAGAAAACCAGTGAGCTGTACACCGATCTTTCCTTCATCACGACCCGTCAGGACATCGGTGAGGAAGCCAGTGCCGTGTTCAACAATATGGCGCTTCAACGCCTGACTAGTGAAGCAGACACCATGCTGGTGGCGCCGCTTCGCTTCAAGAGCGTTCTGCTGGATGAGATGGACCGCCAGATTGCGTTGGCAATGCAGGGTAAGCCTGCTTCCATCATCCTTAAGAACAACTCCATCAATGACCCGCAGATCATTGCAAAGATCAGCGAAGCCAGCTGCGCTGGTGTCCGCGTGGATATGATCGTACGCGGCATCTGCTGTGTTCGTGCCGGTGTACCCGGACGGACCGAAAATGTGCATATCCGCAGCATTGTGGGGCGTTACCTGGAACATTCCCGTATTTACTGCTTCGACAGTGGCGAGGATATGCATATCTACATTGCGTCAGGCGACTTCCTGACCCGCAATACCGAACGTCGTGTGGAAGTCGGCGTTCGTGTGGATGACCCGGCCATCGCCAAGAAACTGCGCGGAATTCTGGATCTGCAACTGCGCGATACCGTGAATGCCCGTGAGATGCAGCCCGATGGCACTTATACCAAAGTGAAACCGGCGCAAGGCCAGTTCCCGGTGGACAGCCAGATGGCAATGTTTGGCTATTTCAAGGACGGCTTTGAAATGGAGCCTGAGAAGCCCAAGGTGCAGGCAACGGCAAAGGTAGTGGCCAAAAAGGCAACGGCAAAACCGGTGACCAGCCGGCAGGCAACGTCACTGCGCCCTTCCCGTTCCGGGTTGTGGCAGAGCCTGTTTGGCCGCGGCAAAAAATAAAAGGAGCTTTTAAAAGATGAAAACCTGTGTGATAACGGAAAACTACGCCTGCGACCCCAACAAAGTCTGGCTGTACCTGACCAAGCCCACGCTGAACGGCTGGCGCAAGGATGTGCGTGATTACGAGGAAAGCGACGATGGGCTTCGTGTGGTGGAGCACAATACCGATGGCAGCACGACAGAGGTGAAGTTTACCCGCCGTGAAAAGCCGCGTAGCCTGAGCGGCAGCTTCCAAAAGGGAAAGGTAAGCGGAACGTTTACCATCATTCTGCTGGGCGGCGGGGATTCCACCAGCCTGGAATGCACCATGGAAGTCAGCGGGTTGGGCCTTTTTGCAAAGCCTAAGAAACTGCTGGAAGAGCGCATGAATATGCTGCACGCTTCGTTGGGCGTCTGAGATCCATCTGTTTTACCATATCCGCATCGGCAGGATTTTGCCGATGCGGATATTTTTTGTGTCTTCGCATATACATGGACCGTAGGAGGTGTTGTCAATGTGGGAAAACGCTGCTCCGGTTCCACCGCCCCAGGCGGGTGCAAAGGCACACCGGCCCAAGGGCAGTGCCGGAACGGAAGAGGACCTGGTTTTGTGGGGCCAGATTGTTCTGTGCCTTTTAACGATTGCGGTTGTTCTGCTGGCCCGTTTGATGAACTGGCCGTTTTTGCCAATGCTGCGGGTTACATGGGAAAAAGTTATGCAGCCGGAACAGGAAATCTTTCTGACGGAAAACAGAAATCTGGCAAAGTTTACCGAACAAACCGCTGAGGCGGTTGCAGAAAAAGTCGGTGCGCTGTTGAACCGGACAGGAAGTACAGCAACGGCGGAAACAGCAGCGCGTACCGCGCATGGAAAAGCCGAAGCCGTACCATCCGGCGCGCGGGATGAAACATATCTGCCCGGATTCTCTCTCACTTTCCCGCTGGCCGGACATAGCTGTACCGAAACCTCCGGCTATGGCTGGCGGACTGACCCTATGGGAGGTTCCGGATCGGATTTCCATCTGGGCAACGATCTGGCAGCGGCGCAGGGGACGGCGGTACTGGCAGCGGCGGACGGCGTGGTGCGCTTTGCAGGCAAACACAGCAGCTATGGGAACTATGTGCGGATTTTGCATGCAAACGGGGACGAAACATTGTATGCCCACCTGCAGTATCTTTTTGTGCATACCGGGCAAACGATTTCGGCGGGGGCCTGCCTGGGTACGGTAGGGGAAACAGGGAATGCCACAGGGCCGCACCTTCATTTTGAACTGTTGCATAAGGGGATTCGCTATGATCCGTCCGAAGCATTACAAACAGCGGCGTAGCGCACGGATTCATCTGCGGGCGCCCCTTGTGCTGCTTTTCGGGCTGTGCTTTGCGCTGGCTTTGGATTCCACGGGGATTCTGCGCGTAGGCCTTTTGTGTGCGGCGCTTCATGAAAGCGGACATCTCTTCCTGTATCGTTTGCAGTGGGGGCATTGGCCGGATCTGCAATTTTCACCCTTTGGAATCTGTTTGATGCTGCGAGGGATCGATCTGAATCCGCAGCAGGAACTTTTGCTGGCGGTTGCCGGACCGGCGGTCAATCTGGTGGGGTGCAGTGCGGTTCTTGCATGGATGCAGCTGTCAGGGCACTATAGTTACATGGGATACTGGTTCGCCAGTACCAATCTGTTGGTGGGCGGCATCAACCTTTTGCCGCTGCCGGGGCTGGACGGGGAAAGGATTCTGCACTCTCTGACGCATTGGCGGTAAACGGTTGCAATTCCGCCGCGCATGGGGTACAATAAACGAAACAAATGACAAGGATGGATCACCATTATGGCGGAATTTTCCCCAAAATTCAAAGAGGCACTGAGCCTTGTGCAGAAGCCGGGACGCTATACGGGCGGTGAACCGGGCAGTGTCTACAAGGACAAAGACGCTGTGGATGTCCGTATGGCGTTCTGCTTCCCGGATACCTATGAAATCGGTATGTCGTTCCTCGGCGAGAAGATTTTGTACGATCTTTTGAACCGGCACGAAAACTGGTGGTGTGAGCGCGCTTTCATGCCCTGGACCGATATGAAAGAGCAGATGGAGCGGCTGGAAATTCCGCTTTACTGCCTGGAAAGCAAGGACCCACTGACAGCGTTCGATATTGTGGGCTTCTCGTTGGAATATGAGCTGTGCTATACCAATATTCTGGCGATGCTGCGCCTGGCGGGCATTCCTCTGCGTGCAGAGGACCGCGACGAAAAGTGGCCCCTTGTGATTGCAGGCGGCCCCTGCGTTTGCAATGCGGAACCGATGGCAGACTTCTTTGATGTGATGCAGCTTGGCGAAGGCGAACAGATGCTGCAGGATATCTGTGCAACGGTGGAGCAGGGCAAAAAGCAAGGCTGGAAAAAAGAAGAACTTCTTCTGGAACTTGCCAAGATCCCCGGCGTGTATGTGCCGTTGTTCTACGATGTGACCTATCTGCCGGATGGACGGATTGACGCCATTACCCCCAATCGCCCCGGCGTTCCGGCGCGTGTTACCAAGGCGATCGTCAAAAATATGGACGATTATGAACCGCCGAAAAACTTTGTGGTGCCGCTGGTTGGCGCAGTCCAGGACCGCGCGTGTGTGGAAGTTCTGCGCGGTTGTGTGCGTGGCTGTCGTTTCTGCCAGGCCGGTCAGATTTACCGTCCCTTCCGGGAACGCTCGCCCAAGATGATCAGCGACTGTGCCCGGGAACTTTGCCGCAACACAGGCTATGATGAGCTCAGCCTTACCAGCCTTTCCACTTCCGATCATTCTCGTCTGGAAGAAATTCTCGACGAACTGAATTCCTGGGCGGAGGCTGATCATGTGAGCCTTTCGCTGCCCTCGCTGCGTGTGGATAACTTCTCTCAGTCTTTGGTAGAGAAGACAACCAAAGTACGCAAGAGCGGTCTGACTTTTGCAGCGGAGGCGGGCACCCAGCGCCTGCGGGATGTGATCAACAAGAACGTCACATGGGAGCAGATCGAGCGCGGCTGCCGCATTGCTTTTTCCGAAGGCTATACTTCGGTCAAGCTGTATTTTATGATGGGCCTGCCCACGGAAACGATGGAGGATATCAAAGGCATTGCCGACACTGCTCAAAAAGTGGTGGACCTCTTCTATCAGATTCCGGACCGCCCCAAAGGAAAGGGCGTACAGGTTACCATCAGCGTGGCCTGTTTCGTCCCGAAGCCGGATACTCCGTTTCAGTTCTGTGCCCAGGACCGCCGCGAAACGCTGCGTGAAAAGCAGAAGTATCTGCTCAGTTGTGTGCACTCCCGCAAAATCAAGGTCAACTATCACGACAGTGCTACCAGTGTGCTGGAAGGTGTTTTTGCAAAAGGCGACCGGCGGCTTGGAAAGGTCATTGAGACGGCATTCGAAAATGGCGCCTTCTTCGATACCTGGGAAGAATACTTCGATTACGACCGTTGGATGGCTGCTTTTGAGGCCTGCGGCATTGACCCGGATTTCTACAACTACCGCGCGCTGGGCCTGGATGAGGTGACTCCCTGGAGTCATCTGGATGTGGGCGTCAGTCATGCACATCTGGTGCGGGAATATCAGAAAGCGCTGAATGCGGAAACCACGCAGCCCTGCAATCGCCAGTGCAGTGCTTGCGGTGCCAACAAACTGCTGGGAGGACCGTGCTTTGACTACAGTAAGAATCTTCTTTGAAAAACGCGGGGAGGCCGCCTATATTTCCTTACTGGACCTGCAGCGCGTGTTTCACCGTCTGCTTAAAATCAGCGGTTTGCCGGTCTGGTACACGCAAGGCTTTAACCCGCATATTTATCTCTCCTTTTCCTGTCCGCTGTCTCTGGAGCAGGAAAGCCTCTGCGAGAGCTGCGAAGTAAAGACAGAACAGGAACAGATCGATGGTGCTGCCTGGCAGGCTGCTTTGCAGCCTTTGATGCCCCGGGGGATCAAAATTACCAAGGTGGCCCCGGCGGTCGAGAAGGTGGCGCAGATTGCCTCGGCGGAATATTGTATTGCCATGCCCGCAGACTCCGCACCTTCGCTGGAAAGCTACAACGCGGCACAGACGGCAGAGGTGACCAAGAAAACCAAACGCGGCCAGAAAACACTGGACCTGAAAGAATATCTGCCGCGCATCGACTATAAAAAAGAAGGGGACGAGCTGCAGTTTGCCATCCTTCTGCCGTGCGGCTCTGGGGAAGCACTGAATTTGAATCCGTCCCTGTTAATGGACTATCTGCATGAGCATGGCGGTGCACCGTCCTGGCAATGTCAGATTCTGCGCACCCATCTGTACACAAAAGATGGTAAAGACTTTGCATAAGAACCGTATTTTGTAATTTTTTCCACCACACCCCTTGCAATTTGCAAAGGGGTGTGGTATTATACTACGGCAATACACACGCATTGCGTTGTTTTTTTGTGCCTTTTTTCCGAGGAAATAGGTTAGAAAACATAAAACGCAATGCGGAGGGTAAAACTAAATTTATTGGAGGAAACAAATTATGGCAGTCGTATCTATGAAACAGCTCCTGGAGGCCGGCGTTCACTTCGGTCATCAGACCCGTCGTTGGAACCCCAAGATGGCGAAGTACATCTTCACCGAGCGCAACGGCATCTACATCATCGACCTGCAGAAGACCGTGAAGAAGCTGGACGAGGCTTACAACTTTGTTCGTGACACTGCGGCTGAGGGCGGCGAGATCCTGTTCGTCGGCACCAAGAAGCAGGCTCAGGAGTCCATCCGTGACGAGGCTACCCGCTGCGGCATGCACTATGTCAATGCTCGTTGGCTGGGCGGCATGATGACCAACTTCCGCACCATCCGTAAGCGCATCGACCGTATGGAGCAGCTGAAGAACATGCAGGCTGACGGTACCTTCGATCTGCTGCCCAAGAAGGAAGTTGTCAAGCTCGAGCTCGAGATGGAGAAGCTGGACAAGTACCTGGGCGGTGTGAAGAACATGAAGAGCCTGCCCAAGGCCATGTTCATCGTTGACCCGCACAAAGAGCGCATTGCCGTTTCTGAAGCTCGCAAGCTGAACATCCCCATCGTGGCCATCGTCGATACCAACTGCGATCCCGATGAGATCGATTACGTGATCCCCGGCAACGACGACGCTATCCGTGCCGTCAAGCTGATCTCCGGCGCTATGGCTAACGCCGTGCTGGAAGGCAAGCAGGGCGTTCAGGAAGCTCCCGCTGCTGAGGCTGCTGAAAGCACCGAGGCTTGATTGTAACAAGAGCGTAAGACAGAAAGGACAAAAAGAGTATGGCTATTTCTGCAAAAGACGTTATGGAACTGCGCCGCCAGACTGATTGCGGCATGATGGAATGCAAGAAGGCTCTGACCCAGGCTGAGGGCGACTTCGAGAAGGCTATCGAGATCCTGCGTGAGCAGGGTCTGGCTACCGCCAACAAGAAGGCTGGCCGTATCGCTGCCGAGGGCATGGTCTACGCTGTTTCTTTCGACAACTGCGCTGTTGTTGTCGAGGTCAACGCTGAGACTGACTTTGTTGCCAAGAACGATAAGTTCGTTGAGTTTACCAAGGACCTGGCCAAGGTTGTGGCTGAGCAGAACCCTGCCGACGTGGAGGCTCTGATGGGCTGCAAGATGGGTGAAGGCACCGTTGACGATGCCCTGAAGGCTTTGATCCTGGTCATCAAGGAGAACATCAAGGTTCGCCGCTTTGCCCGTTATGACGGTCATTGCGCTGCTTATGTCCATGGCGGCGGCACCCATGGTGTCATCGTCAAGTTTGAGACCAGCGACGATGTGGCTGCCAAGGCCGAGTTCGCTGCTTTCGGCAAGGACATTGCTATGCAGATCGCTGCTGCGAACCCCAGCTACCTGAACGAAGCTGCTGTTCCGGCTGAGACCATCGCCAAGGAGAAGGAGATCATCCTCGCTCAGATGGCCAACGATCCCAAGACCGCTAACAAGCCTGACGCCATCAAGGAAAAGATGGCCATCGGCAAGCTGGGCAAGTTCTACAAGGAGAACTGCCTGGTCGATCAGGCCTTCATCAAGGACGGCAACATGGACGTCAAGAAGTATGTTGCTGACACCGCCAAGGCTCTGGGCGGCGACATCCAGATCGTTGCCTACACCCACTTCGTCAAGGGCGAGGGCCTGGAGAAGCGCAACGAGGACTTCGCTGCTGAAGTTGCTGCTGCAATGAAGCACTAATCGCTTTGCGTTAAAAGCACAGATAAAAAGCAGTCACCGGTATTTTCCGGTGGCTGCTTTTTTGTTTGCGCGTGCCGTTCCCGGTCCATACTGAAATAGAAGGCGGGAGGGTTGTTTATGTCGTTGCGCAGGTTGAGTGTTTTGGTGGCCATGCTGATTTTACTGGCTGGAATTGTGTTGTGCCGCACGTTATGGGTGGGCACGGATACACAATATGCGGCCAATGCGGGAGCGCAAACGGCACAGAGCACGGAATTGCCCCGGCAACGCGGCAATTTCTATGACAGAAACGGGAAATGCTTGACAGGATATACCGAGGAGTGGTATGCCCTGTGCATTCCGGGAGATGTCAGCTACGCAACGCTGTTCCCGTACGTATCCTATTCGGAACAGGTGGAACTTTACGAAAAACGCAATGTCACAAAGCCTTTTCTTGTTCGCGTGGATCGGGACCTGACCGCGGAGGGCGTGCCGACATTCGAAACCTTTGAACGTTACCTGCCGGTGCCCATTGCTGTACATCTTTTGGGATATCTGGACGGGGAGGGAAGCGGGGTTTCCGGTTTGGAATATGCCTATGATGATGTTCTGGCACAAGCGGGAGATGAGGCGGTGATTTCCTGCGTTACTACTGCGCAAGGGAGACTGTTGAGCGGCAGCAAACCGGATGTGCAGATTGAAACACCCGGAACACAACAGGGAGTGCAGCTGACACTGGATGCGGATATACAGCGCCTTTGCGAAGGTGTTGCGGCCTTGACAATGGAGCGGGGCTGCATTGTTGTGATGGATACGCAGACCGGTGAAATCCTTGCCAGCGTAAGTATGCCGGAATATGACCCCCGCAATGTGGCAAAAAGTATTCAGGCTGACGATACCTCTTTGATCAATCGGACATTGAGCCCGTTCAGCGCGGGATCTGTATTCAAGGTGGTGCTGGCGGCAGCGGCCTATGAAAACGGGCTTGACTGGTTTACCCACACATGCACAGGCAGCGTGGAAGTGGCAGGGCAAACCTACCGCTGCGCCCAGGGGCGCGCCCATGGAACTGTCAATCTGCGCGAGGCGCTGGAACAGAGCTGCAACTGCTATTTTGTAGAATTGGGGCAGGTGTTGGGCGGCAGCAGAATATTACTGGAGGCAGAAAAATTTGGTTTTGGCCAGGCTTGTGCCGTGGCACCGGGGCTGAAAAGCAATGCGGGCGTTCTGCCGACTGCGGAATCTCTCGAAAATGTGGGGCAGCTGGCGTTGTTCAGCTTTGGGCAGGGTGGACTGACCGCGACCCCTTTGCAGATTACGGCAATGATGAATACGGTTGCAGATGGAGGAACGTATTATACACCACGCTTTGTGCGCGGCATAACAGATGATACACTGCAAATTGTTACGCCCTTGCAGATTCCGGAACCGGAATCCGTTCTGGATACAGATACCGCCCGGATTTTGCGCAGCATGTTGCAATCGGTGGTGGAGGAGGGAATCGGTGGAGATGCTGCGCCGCAAGAACAGGCAGCCGGGGGTAAAACCGGCACGGCACAGACAGGGCAATATACAGAGCAGCGGGAGGAGCTTCTGAATTACTGGTTCAGCGGGTTTTATCCGGCCGATACGCCCCGCTATACCATCACGGTGCTGCAGGACGGTGTACTGGAGCCGGAATATTCCAGCGCAGCGATTTTTGCGCGCGTGGCCAACGGGCTGCATGTGATGGATAGGGCAGAATCTCCGCAAACGCCAGAAAGCGCAGTAAAAACCAGTTGACAAGGCGGAAAAAGCGGCATATAATTACTTTGTAAAAAGGAAAATGGCGTTGAAGGGGCTAATGTCGGCTTTTTCAGTCTGCAGAGAGAGTGCCGGAATGGTGCAAGGTACTCGGCTGATGTTCGGCGAAGCCACCCCGGAGCTTTTGGCGCGGAGCCAAACGTATTTGCGGCGTTAACGCAAGTAAAGCGGCGGTCGCAAGACCGCAAACCGGGTGGTACCACGGAAGCGTTCAGCCTTCGTCCCTGTATAGGGGCGTGGGCTATATTTTTTTCATGGACCTTTTTCGTACAAATGAACCAATGGATGGGAGAACGTATCGTATGCAATGGACCGGATTGAATGAACTGCGCGAAAAGTACTTGCATTTTTTTGAAACCAAAGGCCATCTTCGCCTTGGCAGCTTTCCGCTGGTACCGAAAGACGACCCCAGCCTGCTGCTGATCAACAGCGGCATGGCACCGATGAAGAAGTGGTTCCTCGGCCAGGAGGAGCCGCCCCGTCATCGCGTTACTACCTGCCAGAAGTGCATCCGTACGCCGGATATCGAGCGCGTGGGCATTACGGCCCGCCACGGTACCTTCTTTGAAATGCTGGGCAACTTCAGCTTCCAGGACTATTTCAAAGAAGAAGTCATTCCCTGGGCCTGGGAATTCCTGACCAAAGATCTGGAGATTCCGGCCGATAAGCTGTACATTTCGGTTTATCTGGATGACGATGAGGCATATGATATCTGGACCAAGAAGGTCGGTATCCCCGAGGATCATATGGTCCGCTTCGGCAAGGAAGACAACTTCTGGGAGCACGGTTCCGGTCCCTGCGGTCCCTGCTCTGAGATCTATTATGATCGCGGTCCTGAACATGGCTGCGGCAAGCCTACCTGCAAAGTCGGCTGCGACTGCGACCGTTATATGGAAATCTGGAACCTGGTGTTCAGCCAGTTCGATTCCGACGGCAAGGGCCACTATGAGCGTCTGCCTCGCCCCAACATTGATACCGGCATGGGTCTGGAGCGTCTGGCTTGCGTAATGCAGGATGTCGGCAACCTGTTCGAGGTGGATACCGTTGCCTCGGTGCTGCATCATGTGGAACGTATTTCCGGCAAGCACTACGGCGACAACGAGAAGGACGATATCTCCATCCGTGTTATCACGGACCATATCCGTTCTACGGTCTTTATGGTTTCCGACGGCATTCTGCCCTCCAACGAAGGCCGTGGCTATGTGCTGCGCCGTCTGCTGCGCCGTGCGGCCCGTCATGGCCGTATGCTGGGTATCGACCGCCCGTTCCTGACGGAGCTTATCGATACCGTGATTGAGTCCAGCGAAGCCGGTTATCCCGAACTGCGTGAGCATGAGTCCTACATCAAAAAGGTCGTGGGTACCGAGGAAGAGCGCTTCGGCCGTACCATTGATGCGGGCCTGAACATCCTGAACAACATGATCGAAGAGCGTAAGGCTGCCGGTGAGACGGTTTTGTCCGGCGCAGAGGTCTTCAAGCTCAACGATACCTTCGGATTCCCCCTTGATCTGACCAAGGAAATTGCTGCTGAGGCTGGCTTTACTGTGGATGAGGAAGCTTTCCACGCCGAGATGACGAAACAGCGTGAGCGCGCACGTGCCGAGCGTCTTGCCAAGGACATTTCCGGTTGGAGCGCAGACCTGTTCGGCGAGCTGACTGCCGAGCCCACCCGGTTTGATGGCTACGAGACGCTGCGTGAATCTGCTACGGTTCTCGCTCTTTCTGATGGTGAGGAACTGGCGGATGCCATTGCTACCGATGAGGCTGGTGAGTCCAAAGAGGGCGTTCTGGTGGTTCTGGACCGCACGCCGTTCTATGCCGAGATGGGCGGTCAGGTGGCCGACTATGGCTACATCACTTCCGGGGATGCCAAGCTGAAAGTTACCCAGGTGAAGAAGACGCCGAAGGGCTACTTCGTGCATACCTGTGAGCTGCTTGACGGCACGGTCAAGGTGGGCGATGAGGTTACCGCATCGGTGGATGAAGCACGCCGCATGGCCATCTGCCGCAACCACACCGCGACGCACCTGCTGCAGAAGGCGCTGCGTGAGGTCCTGGGCGAGCATGTCCACCAGGCGGGCAGCTATCAGGATGAAAAGATTACCCACTTTGACTTTACCCATTTTAGCGCTGTGACGCCGGAGGAACTGGCCGAAGTGGAGCATAAGGTCAACGAAAAGATCTTTGCCTCTCTGCCGGTTGTCATCCAGAACCTGCCCATCGAAGAAGCCAAGAAGATGGGCGCTATGGCGCTGTTTGGCGAGAAGTACGGCAGCGTGGTCCGCGTGGTTGATGCCGGCGGTTGGAGCACTGAGTTCTGCGGCGGTACCCATGTACAGAACACGGCCCAGATTGGTTGCTTCAAGATTCTCAGCGAGTCCAGCGTTGCGGCCGGTATTCGCCGTATCGAAGCAACCACGGGCTTCGGCGTGCTCCGCCTGTTGGATGAGCGCACCGACACCCTGACCAAGACTGCTGCTGTGCTGAAGGCCAACAACTTGAAGGATGTTGCCGCTCGTGCCGAGGCGATGACTGCGGAGCTGAAGGATACTAACAAGCAGCTGGACACCTTGAAGGCCGAGATGGCTGCTGCTAAGGTGGATGGTCTGTTCGAGAATGCTGCCGATGTCGATGGTGTTCGTATTATTTCTGCTTACCTGACCGGTACCGGCGCTGATACCCTCCGCGAAATGGTCGACAAGGTTCGCGACAAAGCCCCCAACGCGGTGACGGTGCTGGTTGGCAGCGATGGCAACAAGACGATGATGGCTGTTGGTGTTTCTGTCAATGCGAAGGCACGTGGCCTCAAGGCTGGTGTCCTGGTCAAGAAGATTGCTGCTATTGCCGGTGGCAATGGCGGCGGCAAGCCTGACTTCGCCATGGCCGGTATCCGTGATCTCAGCAAGATCGATGAAGCGTTGAATGCTGTGCCGGAAATCGTCAAGGCTGAATTGAACCAGTAAGTTTTTTCGCAAATTTTCTCTATACCAAAATAAAGGAGGGACAAGAGATGGAAGATTGCCTGTTTTGTAAAATTGCAGCCGGGGAAATCCCTTCCAACAAACTGTACGAAGATGATACCCTGCTGGCGTTTTATGACATCGATCCGCAGGCTCCGGTGCATTTTCTCGTGATTCCCAAGAAGCACATCGCTTCGGCGGCGGCACTCACGGAAGATGATGCTGCACTTTTGGGCCATATTTACGCGGTGATCGCAGAACAGTGCCGCAAGCTCGGTGTTGCCGAAAACGGCTACCGCGTTGTCACCAATGTTGGTGAGGACGGCGGTCAAAGCGTCAAGCACCTGCATTTCCATGTGCTGGCAGGCCGCAGTCTGGCATGGCCTCCGGGCTGATGCCCGCGCCTTTTGTCCCATTTTTTCAACGTAGAAAGAGGTTCCAATCATGGCAGATACCTATACACTTCACATCGCCGGGCTCACGCGTGAGCTGCCCATCTGCAAAGTCAATGACCATATGGACATTGCTGCCTTCATTATGTTCAGCGATGTGGAACTGACGGAGGCTTGCGCGGCAGCGCTGCTGAAAAAAGCACCGGAGTTCGACGTGATCCTGACCGCAGAGGCTAAGGGCATTCCGCTGGCCTATGAAATGGCACGGCAGAGCGGCAAGTACTGGATTCCTGCCCGTAAAGGCCCGAAACTTTATATGCGCAATCCTGTTGTGATTGAGGATGAGTCCATCACAACGGCGGGCAAGCAGGTTCTGGTCATCGACCAGAAGGATATTGAGTACATGAACGGCAAGCGCATCCTGATTGTGGATGATGTCATTTCGACAGGTGGCTCGCTGCATGCACTCGAAACGCTGGCCTCCAAGAGCACCGGTAAGGTTGTGGGCTGCTGCGCTGCGCTCGCCGAAGGCGACGCTGCCAAGCGCACCGATATCTTCTTCCTGGAGCCGCTGCCGCTGTTTATCCATTAACCGATGAAACGCAAACTTGCTTGGTTTGGCCTTGCCTTTGCCTTGGCTGAGTTGTTTGCGGCTATGATGCCGCCGCTGGTTCTTGTGCCTGCGGCGGCACTTTTTGGTTTGCTGCTCTTTCTGTATTGGCGGCGGGAAATACGTACCCCGCTGCTGGGGGCGGTGTTGGGGCTTCTCTTTTTCGCGGCATACAGTCTGGTAATCGTCTTTCCTGTACAAAAGCTGGCGGGGCAAACGGTACAGTGCACTGTGGAAGTGGACACCGATGCACAGGCCTCCTATCAGGAAGGATACCTGCGCGGTACCCTTCGGGTGGTGGCATGTGACGGAAAGAAAACAAATTTTCTGGTAGTCTGTGATTCCTTTCCCGGAACAAAACCGGGAGAATGCTTCTCGGCTGAATGGAACCTGATACCCCTGGAAGAGGACGCGTATCGCATGTCTTATCAAAGCCAGGGTGTGTATCTTCGGGCGGAGTATCAGGGCGGCTATGGCGCGCAACCTGACAGCAACGCCTTTCGCTTCAGACTGTATGAGGTCCGCCAAAATCTGGTTCGCATTTTCCAACGGTGGATGCCAGAAGAAGAAAGCGAATTAGAGGTCGCCATGCTGTTGGGAGAAAAAGACGGACTGCGTGATTCTATTCAGGACGCCTTTCGTGCGGCAGGTGTTTCTCATCTGCTTGCGGTATCCGGCCTGCATGTGACGCTCTTATGTGGAATGTTTTCTTTCGGACGCAAACGCCGTTTTCTGCGCCCACTGATTTTGTTGCGTGGAGTGCTGGTGGTCTTTTATATGTTCCTGACGGGACTTCCGGTTTCTGTATTGCGTGCAGGCACGGTGTATTTGATTGCCCTGGCGGGAAGCTTTTTCTGGCAGCCCGTGGATTTGCTGACGTCCACCGGAGCGGCAGCCGTCCTGTTGGGGATACAAAATGCATATGCGCCCTGTGACTTGGGATTTCAACTGTCATTCTGCGCGGTTGTTGGCGTACAAGGTGCGGGGGCGCTGGTCCGCCGGGAAAAAGAGAAGATTCCGGCTAAAGAACCGGAGGGAGTAAAGGCAAAGGCTTTTGCACTGTTTTGGTGGGGTGCTGAATCTGTTCAGGTGGCTTTTTTTGCAAGTCTTGCAACTTTACCGGTTCTTCTTGCACGCGGAATGACGACCAGCGGCGTCAGCGTGGTGACAAACCTGCTGGTGGTATGGATGCTCCAACCGGCATTGCAGCTCGGCGTGGCAATGCTTGCACTGTCTGCATTGCCGATGCTCGCGCCAGTCCTGCATATGGTGGCCCTTCTTTTGACAGTATGGCTGCGCCTGATGATTGCCATCGTCACTTGGTGCGCCGGGCTGCCGATGGCGCGGGTGGATTTGCCGGTGCGGTATACGCTGCTGGTACTGTGTGTTATGGCGGTGTTGGCACTGCTTTTCTGGCGATTGCAAAAGCTTGTCTGGTATTTGCCTGCTGCTGTGGTTTGCGCCGTTACGGCAATTGTATTGGGGGCCTGGGCGCAGCGGGATGTTGTGCGGGTATCTATGGTGGGGGCAGTAAATAATCCAAGCATAGTGTGCATTCAAAATGGCCGGGCGATTATACTCTTCCGCGGCGGACAAAGTAATTGGTCGGCTGTACAAACGTATTTGGAAGAACATGCATTGCCGGAAATTACGATGCTGGTTGATGTGCGTCAGAATCCATCGGAGCTGGATTTTGGAGATGTGGCTGTTGTGAAGGCGGAGGACTGTGCCGCTTACAGTTCCCGGCCGGTGCTTGACGATCTTGTGCTTGACCTGTATCATAATGGGAGCGGAAACCTGGCCGTTATCGGTGTGGGGGATCGTCACATTGCGGTTATGGCAGGGAATATCGAATTATCCCGCCCGATTGCAGTGGATGTGCTTTGCGCGGCAGGGGCTTTGTCGGAGTCTGTTCAGGCAGAAACAATTCTGACCTGCACGGCGGCGCCTGCGTGGCAAGGAAAGACACAAGGGCAAACAATATTGTTTGGAGCAGAAGATCCGGTAATCACAATTCGGCCGGATATTTCCATGATTTTTGAGGAGGTGGAGCCGCTTGCTCTACAGTGAAAAGGAACTGAAAAAACGGCTACAGGCCGGGTGCGCGCTCTATTACTTTTATGCCTCCGACGAAGCGTTGGTACGTTCGGCAGCGGGGAAGGCGTTGCAGACTTTGAACCGGGAAGATCCGGAAACAACGGTTCTGGATGGCCCTACCCCTTCGGTGGAAGAAATTGTTCTGGCCGCAGGTACCATCTCTTTCTTTGGCGGGAAACGTCTGGTCCTGATGCCTTTGGTCCGCCCGTCTACCTACTCGGACAAGGACCTTCAGGAATTGTGCGATACACTGGCCGACACGGAAAATGCCATTTTCGTGATGACCAGTGTGATGGAAGAAAAATTCGGAAAACTGCGTCCCGGAAAGCGTGAACAGAAGTTGATCGCCGCCTGTGAGAAGATCGGGTATTGTGTGCAGATCAACAAGCCGGGGCGTGCAGAGCTGCAGGCGTTGGCGCGCAGCTGGGCGGAGGAGCCCGGCGCCACTTTTGCGTCAGGCGCAGAGGCGGAACTGTTGGATCGCTGCGGTGAGGACCAGTTTCTTCTGCAAAATGAGGTAGCCAAATTGGCGGCACTGGCCAATTATGGTACCATTACCCGGGAAATGGTGCAGCAGCTGGGCACCGTAACACTGGATGCTGATACCTTTGAGATGGTGGAACTTGTGGTATCCGGCCGTACGGACCAGGCACAAAAGCGTTTGAAAACGCTGCTGGAACTGCAGAATGACCCCATTATGATTACCGGTGCACTGATTGGCAATTACATTGATTTGTATCGTGTAATGCAGGGCAAACGCAGCCGCCGCGGTCTGGCGGATGTGGCGAAAGATTTTGGGTACGGTGGCAAGTGGAGTTATCGTTTGGGTAAGACGGAAAAGACGGCTTCCCGATTTAAGCGGCATCAACTGGAACAATGTCTTGCTATCCTGCAAAAATTGGATCTTGACCTGAAAAGCAGCAAATTGGATGCAGACTTGTTGATGCAGAAAGCGCTGTGCGAGTTGGCGCTGGCGGGGAGGTCTGCATGCTGAAAGTGCAACAGGCTTTGCTGGTGGAAGGAAAATATGACGCCGCCCGGCTGAGCAATCTGGTGGAGGGGACCATCCTGACAACCGATGGTTTCCGGGTCATGAAAGACCGTGCCTTGCAGGAACTTCTCAAACAATTGGCAAAGAAGCAAGGTTTGATTATTTTAACGGATTCCGATGCGGCAGGGTTCAAGATCCGGCATTTTGTTACAGGATTGGTTGGGGCAGCGCATGTGCTGCAGGCGTATGTGCCGGCCATTCCCGGAAAGGAAGCGCGAAAGGAAATCCCTGGCAAGGAAGGCCTCCTTGGCGTGGAAGGCGTTTCGGATGCTTTGATTTTACAGGCGCTGCAAGATGCACTGAAGTCTGCACCCGCAACAGAAGGGACCCTTCAAAAAGACGAACAGCCGATTACCTATACGGATTTGTACGAATGGGGTATTTCGGGCACGGCCAACAGCGCGGAACGCCGCCGTTGCCTGCTTCGGCAGTTGGGCTTGCCGCCACGCCTGAGCAAAAAGGAACTGTTACAGGTGCTTTCGACTTTGTATACGCGGGATGCGCTGGCTCGTCAGTTGGAAATGCTTCCCGAAAAGTGAGATTAAAAAAAGAGACTTGCTTCATGGTACGAAGCAAGTCTCTTTTTGCAATTTGCAATGGTTACTGTAAAGTGCCGTCTGTCAGCTGGCGGCAATACCAGGGCTTTTCGGCATGGAATACCCGCCCGGCCAGATGCGCAAACGGTTCATCGTCAATCTGTGCCGGAAAGCGTAACTCCCAGGCGCACAGAGCCTGATATTTGAAATGCAGTTCGCGATTGGCTGCGTTGTTGCCGTATTTGGAATCGCCCAGAATCGGGCAGCCGATATGCGCCAGATGAGCCCGGATCTGGTGTGTGCGTCCCGTGACAAGCTCCACTTCCAGCAGCGCCAACCGACCGCTGACGGCCAGTGTCTCGTAGCCGGTAATAACCTCTTTGGCGCCGCCCGCCGGTGAGTTCACGATTTTTACGATGCCGCGGTCGGCATCTTTGAGAAGATAGTCGTGCATCAGCGCCGCAGGCGGCTGGGGGCGGCCGAAGGTCACACAAAGGTAGCGCTTTTCAATGGAACGGGTCTTGATAGCACTGGTCAAAAACTGTTCTGCACGGCTGTTTTTGGCCAGCAGGATTAGGCCGCTGGTGCCGGTGTCCAGCCGATGGCACAGAACGGCGTGGGGGGCTTTCCCTTCGGAAGCCAGCTTTGCCTGTACACGTTTGAGCAGCGTATCGGCGGAGGGACCGTCCACCTCGATGCCGGCAGGTTTGTTGGCTACAATCATATCATCGTCTTCATAGACAAATACGGCAAGAGGAAGAGGCCGGTTTTCCAGCTGGTCATCACGCAGGAACAGGCGGATGATATCGCCGTTTTGCACTCTGGTAGAAAGCGGCTGCTTTTTGCCGTTGAGTTTGATCTTGTTCTCCCGCAGCGCTTTGTTCAGGCGGCCCAGATTCAGGGCAGGGAACTGTTCCATCAGGTATTTGTCCAGCCGTACAGGCAGCAGGCTTTTTACATGCAATTCTTTCATTTTGTTGTCAACTCCTGATCCCACAATATGGTGGCGTCTTCAATATCCAGGGTGACCATCAGCCAGCCCGGGTCGCTGTCATCCACCGACAGGATGGGATAGTCTTTTCCGTCTGCACACAAAAACGTGGCTTCTGTCAATTTGCTGCGCGCAAAGGGAGAATCCGCAAAGCAGACGGTTTGTTTGGTAGAATCCAGAACACCGTGGTTCCACAAGGCGTCTGTATAATCGGCCAGGCGAAGGGGATACTGGTCGCCATATTGTATAGATAAAGCGTCAAAGGTTTGGCCCTGTAATCCTGGCGCAATTACATACCAGTTAGAAGTTCCATCTCTGCTAGTGATATGGCCGCACCAGGCTTTGTCTTTGACCGGTTCGACTGCCTGCAAAAACGATCCTTCATCCTGAAAAAGATACAGGGTATCCTCGCGCAACTGTCCGTCGGCAAGTTCTTGCAAAATGGTCTGCCGCTCAGCTTCCAAGGCGTTGGCGTCATAGCGGGCAGCAAAAGGATCGTTGGTCGTCATGCCGTTATCAGCAGCCAGCAAGGCGAGGTGAAGTGCGTCATCCTGCAAACCCTGCACGGATTCTATGTGGTTGTACCGCCCGGAAACCGTCTGCCAGAAATCGCTTTGCAAGGCGGTGGGATACGCCTGCGTCTGGTTTGCAGAAGCCATATCCAGATGGCGCTGCCAAAGTCCGGGGCTGACATCCCAGATCTGAACGGCCACCAGCAGCGTGACCCAACAGGTGGCTTTTGGCAGACGACACAGCCCAGCGAAAGCAGCCAAAACGAGCAAATCATATACGGGCCAGAACAACCGCCCGCCGGAACGGAATACCGAACATAACTGGATAAGCTGACCCGGCAGGGGAATGGTAACCAACGTGGCGCCGTTGGCGGTAATGACATTACTGATGGCGAAAAGGGTCAGGATCAAACTGACGATTCCCAAGGCCCAATGGCGACGCAGACATTGCCGGGCACGCGGAAATGCAAGGAATAAGGCGATGGGCAGTGCGATTAGGACGCCGAGCCCCAGATAGGCGAATGCGTCGTAGTTGCCGTTGATCTGGTTTTGTGCGGGGAGGATGCGGCTGTACAGCGTTCCGTTCACGCCAACGGGATTCCATAACGCATTGAGGTTCATGGAAAAATAGCCGTATAAAGCCTGTCCGCCGCTGGTAGCCGTACCATAGAAAAAACCGAGAAGCCACCCCAGGCCGAGGGTACAGGCAAGATCCGAAACAAGATACAATGCAGGGCCTTTCCATTGGTGCTTCTGGATTCCGTATTCCAGCAAAAGAGCCAGCGTAATGGCATATGTCATCGGCAAAAAATAGGGGTGAATTCCGATGGCGAGAATATTGATCAAAAAAAGCGCTTTGGAACGGTACCGCCCTTCCCGACGCAAAGTGAAGTAAAAATACAACGCGGCCAGAACCAGCCACTGTGCACCTAACGAAGAATGTCGAAATGCTCGTTCATAGAGGATGGGGCTGGAAACAAACAAAAGGCTGCCCAACAAGGCGGACAGAGGACCGGAAGCAAAAAGACTGCAAAGCAACGCTCCGAAACCGCCTTGTAATGCAAAACATACCAGGGTAAACCAACCAAAATATTGGAAGGTGCCGCCCAGCCAGTTGGCCAAGGGACGCAGCAGCGCAGCCACTAAAGGAATGGAATCGGTATACGCAATGCTGATTCCCTGCGGTGTGTTAATGGACTGGGTGATGCAAAGCGGGAACGAGAGCGCACTTTGACGGTAGAAGAGCCAGCCTGCATAATGCTGCTGGATATCTTTCTCCAGGAAACCGCCGCGGCAAAACGCATCGTTGGTGACATCCAGGGGCGTAAACCCGTAAATCAACAAAAAGGCTATGATGCCCAATACGGCTCCCAATCCGAACAGGAGCGATTTTTGTTTCTCTATTTTTGGCATATGAATCATGATTTGTCCCATTTTCAATCCCACTGATAAAATATGTATCAGTATACCATACCCGGGGTGTTTCTTCAATGTAGATTGACATTTTGCTGCGCCTGCGGTAAAATACATACAATATGCCGCCGTGGCGGAACTGGCAGACGCAAGGGACTTAAAATCCCTCGGTAGCGATACCGTACCGGTTCGATCCCGGTCGGCGGCACTGCAAGTCCTGCAGCAATCTTTTGTGGTTGCTGCGGGACTTTTTTTCGGTAAAACCGCCTGTAGAATAAAGATGGAACTTGCATACTTTTTCATTTTTTTATGTTTTTATAGCAAAATGCAGTAGAAAACGCTTGTTTCTTTTGAGCCAATCGTATATAATGTAGTGTATGCCTGCGATTGCGTCAAAATAGAGGGGATGCCGCAGGAAACTATCTTATAGGGGGAAATGAAATGGCAGACTATTTCGCAATGGACCGTGCCGCACTGACCACCGAGAAGGCTCAGTTGGAAGCTGAGTACAAGAAATTTCAGGCGATGGGTCTGAAACTCAACATGGCGCGCGGCAAGCCGGGCCCTCATCAGATGGACCTGGCAATGGATCTGCTGAAAATGGATGACTACACCACCGACGATGGATTTGATGCGCGCAACTACGGAAACCTCGAAGGTCTGTACGAGGCTCGTGAGCTTTTCGCCGATGTGATGGGTGTCAAGCCGGAAGAGGTCTTTGTGGGCGGCAACTCCAGCCTGCAGCTGATGTATAACCTGGTAGCCATTGGCTATATGTTTGGCTATCCGGAGTCTCCGTGCCCGTGGTCCCGGGTGGAAAAGCGCAAGTTCCTGTGCCCGGTTCCCGGCTATGATCGCCATTTTGCTGTTACGGAGGAAATGGGGTTTGAGATGATCAACATCCCCATGACCGAAGACGGCCCCGATATGGATATGGTGGAGAAGCTGGTTGCGGAAGACGATACCATCAAGGGTATCTGGTGTGTGCCGCAGTATTCCAACCCTGACGGTTATACCTACAGCGATGAAACGATCCGCCGTTTTGCTTCGATGAAGACGGCAGCCCCGGATTTCAAAATCTTCTGGGACGAAGCATATATTGTGCATCACCTGACGGAAGAAATCATTGAAACGCCGGTGCTGCTCAATGAGTGCAAGAAGTACGGCAACGAAGACCGCGTCTTCATGTTCACTTCTACGAGCAAAATCACCTTCCCGGGTGCGGGCGTTTCTGCCATCGCCTGCAGTGAAAACTCGATGAAGTATATCTGCAAGCGTTTTTCGGCGATGATCATCAGCTACGACAAGATGAACCAGCTGCGTCACGTTCGTTTCCTGAAGAACAAGGAAGGCGTGCTGGCTCACATGGCCAAGCATCGTCGTCGTCTGGTTCCTTGCTTTGATGCCGTTAAGACGACCTTTGCGGAAGAACTTACCCCCTGCGGCAATATTGCCCACTGGACCAATCCCAAAGGCGGCTACTTCATCAGCCTGTATGTAATGCCTGGCTGTGCCAAGCGTGTGGCGCAGCTTTGCAAGGAATGCGGCCTGACGCTGACGGGCGCAGGCTCGGCCTATCCTTACCACAAAGACCCCGATGACTCGCATCTGCGCATTGCGCCCACCTATCCGAGCCTGGACGAGGTTGAAACTGCATCCGCCCTGCTGTGCGCCTGCGTGCGCCTGGCTGTGGTAGAAAAGCTGCTGGCCGACCAGCAGTAATAAAAGTATCCCGCCCGCAGGCGTGGGCAAAATGTTGGAGGTTTCTATGAACAAGAGAGGGAAGTCATGGCCGTTGTTCGTCGTGGCGATTTTGATCGTTGTGTTTTCCCTGACGGCAATCTTTGGCGTAAGCTATCAGTACGGTGATACCAAAAACGTCTATGTGAAAGGCGCTTCGGACATCCGTTTTGGCATTGATATCCGCGGTGGCGTGGATGTTACCTTTATGCCGGAAGGCGATTTCGATGCAACACCCGAACAGATGACGGCAGCAAAGACGGTTATCGAAGACCGTCTTGTTGGCCTGGGCATCACCGACTATGAAAGCTATGTGGATAGCAATAAGGATCGAATCATCGTTCGTTTTCCCTGGAAAACCGGTGAGTCTGACTTCAATCCGCAGACTGCAATTGATGAAATCGGCACCACAGCAAAGATGGTTTTCCGCAAGGGCTCGACGGTGGACGGCGAAGAAATCCTCAGCGGCGATGATGTAACCTCTGCCAATGCGGCTTACAGTGAGACCGATGGATGGGTCGTACAGCTGAAATTCAGCAGTGAAGGCGCGCAGGCCTTCGCCGATGCGACCACGGAACTGGCAGGCAGCGGCGATCCGATCTCGATCTGGCTGGATGATGAAAACATCTCCACGGCTTCTGTGGATGAGGCAATCACCGGCGGCGAAGCGATCATCAAGGGCAACTTTGATCAGGAAAGCGCAGCAACGCTGGCAAACCAGATCAATTCCGGCGCTTTGCCGTTTGCTCTGTCTGCCGAGAGCTACTCCACCATCAGCCCGACCCTGGGCGCCCGCAGCCTTGAAGTCATGGTCCTGGCTGGCATCGTAGCCTTTGTGCTGGTGGCGGTACTCATGATTCTGCGCTACCGCCTGCCCGGCACCATCGCAACCATCTCTTTGCTGGGCCAGGTCTGTGCCACGCTGGCGGTGGTTTCCGGCTATTTCAGCGTGTTCCCGGGCTCCACTTTGACGCTGCCCGGTATTGCCGGTATCATCCTCGGTATCGGTATGGGTGTTGACGCCAACGTTATTACGGCGGAACGCATTAAAGAAGAACTGTCCAAGAACAAGACGCTGGATGGTGCTGTAAAGAGCGGCTTCAAGATGGGCCTGACGCCCATCATCGATGGTAACGTGACCATCGTTATTGTAGCGGCGATCCTGATGGGAGCCTTTGGCCCCACCGATGGATTCTGGGCCAAGGTGTTCAACCCGATCTTCTTCTGGTTCGGACCTTCTACGGCCGGTACCATCTACTCTTTCGGCTTCACCTTGCTGACCAGCGTGCTGCTCAACTTTGTGTTTGGCGTCTGGGCGACCCGCGTGATGATTCGCGGCGCCATCCATTGCAAGGCTCTGCGCAATCCCTGGCTGTACGGCGGCAAGAAAGAGGGCGGTGCGGAATACAAAACGCCTGCCATCAACTTCGTGGGCAACCGCAAGAAGTTCTATACGTTCTCTTGCTGTGTCATTGCCATCGTTCTGGTCTTCAGCGCGGTCTTTGGCGTCAGCATGGACGTTGAGTTCAAGGGCGGTTCTATGATTACCTTGTCCTATGAAGGCGAGGCAGATCTGAATGCTTTGAAGAGCACCATCGGTGAAGAGCTCGGCCAGAGCAATCTGACTCTGCAGACAGGTGCCGATATCTCCGGCAGTGAAACGCTGACCGTCACCCTGCCGGGCAGCGAGACGCTGACCACGGATCAGCTGGATGGTCTGCTCACCACCTTGAATGAGCAGTACCCGGAAAACAACTTTGTTCAGAGCGAAGTCAGCAACGTTGATGCAACTATCGGCAACGAGTTCCTGCTCAAGAGCGTGGTTGCCCTTGTAGCTGCATGTGTGCTGATCCTTCTCTATGTGGCTTATCGGTTCCGTCGTATTGGCGGCTTCAAAGCCGGTGCAACCGCCGTTGTGGCACTGCTGCATGATATGTTCATCATCTTCGGCGTGTTTGTTCTGCTGCGGATTCCTCTGAACGGCAACTTCATTGCTGCAATGCTGACGATTTTGGGCTATTCCATCAACGATACCGTTGTTATTTACGACCGTATCCGCGAAAACAGTGCTCTGTTCGGCAAAAAGCAGATGAGCCTCAAAGAACTGGTCAACCTCTCGGTGAATCAGAGCTTCTCCCGCTCTCTGATGACTTCCATCACGACCTGCCTGGCACTGGGTGTGATCTGTGTTGTTTCGGTCATCTATCGCTTGGACAGCATCTATACCTTCGCATTCCCGCTTCTGTTCGGTATGATCAGTGGTGTTTACAGCACAATCTGCATTGCCACGCCGCTTTGGGTTGATTGGAAGCTCCGCAAAAAAGCTCCTGCCAAGAAAAAGGCTTGATTTTTGACAAGAGGAGGTATCTGCCATGAAGTGCCCTTACTGCGGCGAAGTTGACTCCAAGGTCATCGACTCTCGTCCTACGGAGGATGGCGAAAAGATTCGTCGCCGCCGGGAGTGCCTGAACTGCAAAAAGCGGTTTACCACCTACGAGATTGTAGAAACCGTTCCGCTCATGGTTGTCAAGAAAGACCATTCGCGTGAGGTTTTCGACCGTCAGAAGCTGCTGAATGGTATGTTGCGTGCCTGTGAGAAACGCCCTGTCAGCTATCAGCAATTGGATGAGGCGGTCAGCCGCATTGAACAGATGCTGCTAAATTCCTATGATCGAGAAGTTACCTCCATTCACATTGGCGATCTTGCAATGCAGGAACTCAAAAAGATGGATGACGTTGCGTACGTGCGGTTTGCATCTGTGTATCGCCAGTTCAGCGATGTGAACACCTTCATGGAAGAGCTCAAAGACATGCTGGACACCCGCTCAAAACCAGCTGAAAAATGATTGGCTGATTTGGCATACTTGTTCCCGTGCTCTGGCTGTTTCTACAGCGAGGTCGGCGAGATTGTCTTCTGAAACATAGGATGGGATGGTTGCCAATGTCTGATTGAGTTGGTCGACCAGGCTTCTTCGGATTAGAAGGTACCAGATTTCGCTTTTTAGCTTTGACTGATGAGCGGCAGCGGTATAGGCCTCCCGGGCCTCAGAAAATTGTCCGAGTTCTGCATAGGCGTACGCTTCGCGGAGTTCAGCATCCAATTGCCGGGTGCTGTCGGTTACATACTTTCCGGCGCTGCACAGTACACACGCAAGTATCAGTAACAGGGCAGCTGCATACCAGTTTCGTCTCACGTTGCACCCTTTCCAGACCACCCGTTTCGGGTGGTCTTTTTTTGTACCAATAAAAAGTCTTCCCCGTTATATAAAAACAACAATACCTGCTTTCTTGTCAGATGCTTTGCGGCAAGTGTCTGATCCAGCCAGTTTTCATCCAGCCCCCAGGCTGCCAGATTTTCAGCATAAAGTGCATCGTCTACCAGCAGTGGCAGCATGGGAGCTGGGGCGTGGTCTTTTGGTTTCAAGGCAGTGCTGATGTGCCCGTTGGGTTCCACGACGCCCCATAATACATCTGTGGGGGAAAAGATATCCTTTCCACGCAGTGCTTCACTTAAGTCTCCGGCGGTAATGCGCAAGCGCGGCAGTGCGGACTGGACAATCTCCCCGTTGCGAATTACAGTGACGGGTTTCCCGAACAGGAGCCTTGCGTAGGCTGGATTCAAATAGGCAAGCGTAGAGCTGAAAATTTCCAACGCGGTCAAAAGAAAGATCAATACAATGCTGGATAGCAATGGTAGATCCGGCTCGTCGATACAAATCGAAGCTACATTGGATACAAGCAATGTGGTTACCAGCTCGGAAGGCTGTAATTCCCCCAACTGCCGTTTGCCCATCAAGCGAAGGGCAGCTATTACGGTGATGTAAACGACGACTGTGCGAAATATTGCCGAGAGCATGAAAGCGCCTCCTCATAATTTCAAAGACTTTGGGCAACACTAATGCCTGACGAGGGGGAAGGCCTATGCAGCATAATAAATTGAGCTATTCTTTAGAGAAAAACCTGCAGATTCTGCGGGATATTTTTGGCGCTTCGGGGGATTTCTATACAAAAGAAATGGCAATCAGTGGCATTCCCTGCGCCATTGTCATGTTTACAGGGCTTTCCTCTCCAGAAAAGTTGTGCCATCTCGCTTTGGAGATGCTGGATCGTGACCCGGTAATGCTGGGGGGCAGCGAAGGACTGTGCGAGTATCTTCTGAAGCAAAGCCGGGTTCCCGCCGAAGCCAGTCCCGTAGAAGATTGGGATACTTTTATTGAAATGATCAGCAATGGCATGACGCTCTTGCTGATCGACGGATGTAGCCGGGCGGTAGTGTTCTCCACACAGGAAATGCCGCAGCGCTCTGTCAGTACCCCTACCGGGGAAGGAAATATGCGGGGCTCCCAGGAAGCATTTACAGAATTGCTGCGCAACAATGTTTCTCTGCTGCGCCGACAGTTCCGTTCCGGTACGTTGGTGGCGGAGATTGCTACCGCCAAAACACGCGCCAAAACAGAATATTGCCTGTGCTATGACAGCAAGCTGGCGCCCAAAGAAACCGTGGATGCTTTGCGTAAACGACTTGCTGAAATTGAGCTGCCGGTACTTTTGGACAGCGCATATTTTGCTTCGTTTTTGAAACAGGATAAAATGAATCTGTTTCCGGCAGCGGCCTACACCGAACGACCGGCCACTGCCTGCGCGCGCCTTTGTGAGGGAAAGGCGGTTGTACTGGTTTCGGGCTGCCCGTATGCGCTCATTGTACCAAGTTTCTTTGCAGAGCATTTTGAGTGCTTGGATGACTATGCTTCGGGGGCGGTTTTCTCAGGACTCATTCGCCTTTTGAAATATCTTGCGTTTCTTTTGTCTGTGTTTGGGCCGGGATTTTATGTGATGGCAGTTTCCTATGCACCGGAAATTATCCCGATACAGCTTCTGACTAAGCTGGCGCAGGCGGAAGTCAGCACACCACTTCCTCCTATGCTGGAGATGCTGGGGGTAACTTTGCTTTTGGAAATCGTGCGGGAGGCAGGACTGCGGGCACCACAGTCCATCAGTCATACGGTCAGCCTGGTGGGAGCGTTGATTATCGGAGAAACAGCGGTTTCCGCTGGTATAGTCAGTGTACCGGTTCTTACCATGGCTGCGGCAGCAACGATTGCAACGCTGGCCGTTCCTTCCTTGTACGAACAGTCTATTTTGTTCCGCTTTGCAGTGATTCTTCTGGCCGGAACGTTTGGCGTTCTGGGAGTGGCTTGTTCTGCACTGGTTATTTTGGCGATGGCTTGCGGAAGCGAGCCGTTTGGATACGATTATCTCTATCCGCTTATGCCTCTCACGCCTGTCAGCTGGAAAGATGGCTTTGTGCGCAGCATATGGTCCAAATTGGCCAAACCGGGGGAGGTGATTGGCGAGCATGAAGCATGATTCCCCCAGCCTGCTGGCTGCTCTGACGGTTGGCGTGTTGGTCAACGTGCTGCTGCGAAGCCAGAGCGCGTATTGGCCGCGTGCGGGTGTGGCCACCGCACTGGTATGCGTACCGGCATTGGCAGCTGCCGGGTTCTTGTTTGCGCCTGCCTGGAAGCAGGGACAAAGCCCTTTGCTCCGGCTGCTGTTTGCGGTGCTGTTGTTCTACACTTCGGCGCTGGAGTTGCTGCACTTTTGGAATCTGGCACAGAGACTTTATCCGGGGATGTTGTCTATGACGGCTGTCTGCCTGATGACCCTGTTGCCGGTGATTTATCTGCGCCGCGTTTCCGCCATCTCCCAAACGGCACATGTTGTACTGTGCTTGTTGGGATTGGCAACAGTATTTATGTTGCTTACCGTTTTGCCACGGTTGCAGCTTACCAATTTACAGAATGTGCCGCTGCAGATTTCTGATTTTACCGCGGCCGCAAAAGAACAGCTGACGTTGTATCCTGAATATCTTTTGCCGGCTCTGTGGCCGCAAAAAGAGAAAAAGCCACGTCATCCCTCGCTCCGGTTGGCATCCCTGGCAATTGGTTTTGACGTGGGCGTCCATTTTCTGTTGGAATTGTTTTACGGAGCGGCCATGCCGACGCGCATTGACCCAGTTCATGCGGTGGCACGGTGCGGTGCACTGTCGGTGTTCAACCGTCTTGAGAGCCTGCAACTGATTCTGTGGGTGATGGCCATTACCCTGAAATTGGCATTGTACCTCTATGCGATCTGCCTGTTGCTGGACCGGGAGGGAACCCGCGGAACATCGGTCCGCCTGGAACATTTCCCGCTCTATTTTGCGGGGATTTGGATGCTGTGCGCCTTGCTTCGCAGGATTGACGTACAGGAAGCAATGCAGATGCGAAGCATTTTGACCTGGGGCTTTGCCCTGCTGGTCGGGATGGGAGGTGTTGCGGCATGGATGTGCAGAAAAATAAGACGCTGCTCATAAAAGGGTGTTTGTGCATGAGTTTGATATTAAGCGGGTGTGGTGGCCAATCGTTATCTGAACGAGAGATTGTGCGCGGAGTGTTGTTCGCCAAACAGGCGGAGAGCTATTCGGTGTGCCTGGTGCTGGCGGATCAAAATGCTGAAGGGGCTCAACCTGAAAGCAACAAGGTTTCTGCTGCACAGGGGATGACGCCGGCGCAGGCACTGGAGCGTGCAGAGCAGGCTTTGTATGGAGATGTATACTATGGTTTGCTGGATCTGGCAGCACTTCCTGCGGATACAGATTGGGCTACAGCGAGCGAAATTGGGGAGCTTTTATATGAAAACGCACAGCCGGCCCCGGAGCTATCCGTGTTTGTGCTGGATGACGAACCCATTGCGAGCTGGGCAAAGCAGGGGGCAACACTATATAAAAACATGAAGGCGGTAGAAGATACCTACCAGGTGCATTGTGGTTTGCAGCAATTGTTCGCGCAGCAGGAGGTTTGTGCGATTCCGGCCTATACAGCGGGAGGAGGCTATGATTTTGTGTTGTTGCCGCAATATGGTGAGCAGATACGCTGCCATGGTCTGGCAGAAGCACAGCTTGCGGCGGTTTTGTGCGGTCAGTCGGATCGTCTGCAAGGAACCTTTGCTGATGGACAGGCGGTATGTGAAGCAAGGGCGCAAGTGACCGTGGAGGGAAACAAAGTTCAACTGCATCTGCGGGATACCACTCTTTCGGCGTTGAGTTCCTTGGCGCCGGAGAGGTTAGAAAGTGCGTTGCAGAATGAACTGCAAGACCGTTTTAATGCCCTGTACGAAACCATGCAAAAATCCGGGGCGGACCCCTTTCACCTGAACTTCTGGCAGGCATGCATTTACGGGCCGGGAAGCGTTATGGAAAAACCGGAACTGGAACTTTTGCTTGAATAAAAAATCCGTGGCAGATTGAATTCTCTGCCACGGATTTTTTCGGCTCAGGAGCCTGTTTGTATTGTGCTGGGGCGGGAAATATAAATCAGATTGGTATCAGCGATGAAGGTCTGAAAGTTATACAAAATCAGAATCTGATCATATCCTTCCTGCGCAATGGTTGAGTCCAGACTATACTTGAAATTTCGGAAATCCACTACACCGATTTTGGCGTAATTTTCGGTCAGATAGGGGATGAAGCTGTTGGCATAGCTGTCTTTTACCACAAGGATGCTGCCGGTGCCGTTGCCCTCAATCACCGAATATCCGTTGTTGCCGTCCAGGAAAGCGGCGTATTTGTCACGAGTACTGAATTCTTCAGTGTTGATGAGATTCTCGGTGGTTTCAGGTTCGTACTGCGCTTCGCCGGTAATGCGGAAGATGGTCATCGGATTTTCCAGGGGGTAATAGGTGATGGAATCATTCTCGACATTCCAAAGGCGCGTGGCCGAATAATGGGTGCCCTGGAAATCTTCCACCGTGGCAGATTCGCGGGTGGCGCAGTCGAAAGGAGTCAACCCCTTTCGTGTACAGAACTGCTGGTAGGCGAGATAGGCGCCAAGAGGAGTCCAGTGGTGGTCCGTCTTGAAGTAGAGGTACTGGTCTTTATTGGCGGTGAAAACGTCACGCAAATCCAGAACATCGGCATTTTGCCCGATTTCGGAGAAAATTTCATCCAGCATGGCATTTTCGTCTACCATAGGTGCCCCGGCAGGCAGTTCTTCGGAGTAAATTACGCTGGCCGAGGGCGCCAACAAAAAGGTGACCTTACCCGGATATTTGGCGGCAAAATCAGAAACAGCCTGTACATTCTTATCCAGCTGTTTTTGGGTGGAATCATCCACAGTGAACAGTTTGGTAAACATCCATTGATCTTTGCCGATCAGAATGCCGCCTTCTTCCACTTTTTGAAATACAATTTCGTCTGTGGCCCGCTGTGCATTGATCCACTGATCACGAAGAACAAACTGGTCCTGCATCCAGGTTGCAAAGGAGCTCTGCCAGCTGCCATCCAGCAGGCCTTCGATGCTGAAAGCGGGGAACTGGGCTGCTTTGCGGTTTTCCAGTTCAATTTGTGTGCGCTTTGGCCAGAAAAGGTTGATAAGCGCGCCACCAAACAATAGAACGGCGCCGAAAATCACCAGGGGATAGATTGCCCGACGCCCGGCTTTGCGATATACCACTTTTGACATGCGGGAAACCCTCCTCTCAGAAATTGGCGTACAGAGCTGTAGCATTGGTGGCGGCTACAACATATGCAATGCACAGCAATGTGACAACGGCAAAGACGATCAGTTTCAGCGGCACGCAGCGGCTGATTTTTTGCCACAGCCACCGCGGCAGCGCCGACGAGCAGAGGCAGCCCAAGACCAGCAGGATGCCATAATTGCGCAGATAATAGACGGGAGAAATGCCGCCCTGGAGGATAAAGAGTTTTTGCATCAACAGGGCAAGCGGTGCACCGGGCTGGTTGGCTGTAAAGATACCCCAGCCCAACACCACCAGGAACAGGGTGTAAATGTGCGGCCAGACGCGGCCCTTTTTCAGGTACTTCAGAAGGAACAATTTCTCAATGGTAAGCAGAACAAAATAATACAGCCCCCAGCAGATGAAGTTCCAGCTGGCACCATGCCAGATACCGGTTGCGGCCCAGACCAGAAGCATGTTGAACAGCTGCCGGCCTTTGCCCTTGCGATTGCCGCCCAGCGGAATGTAGATATAATCGCGGAACCAGCTGGACAGCGAGATGTGCCAGCGCCGCCAGAACTCGGTGATGCTGTTGGAAATATAGGGCAGATCGAAGTTGATGGGGCAATCGAAGCCCAGCATGGCGGCTAGGCCGTTGCTCATCTCGCTGTAACCGGCAAAATCAAAATACAGCTGCAGCGAATAGGCGAGAATGCCCAACCACGCCAGCGGGGTGGAAACATTGGCCAGTCCGACACCGTTGGCATCAATAATATCGGTCCACAAGGCACCGATGGAATCTGCAAGAATCACCTTTTTGGCCAAGCCAAAAACAAACAGTTCGATACCGTGTTCGATTTGCGGCAGGGAGCACCGGCCTGCGGTTTTGTGCAGCTGGGGGGCCATATCGCGATATTTGACGATAGGGCCGACAATCAACTGCGGGAAGAACAGCACATAGCAGGCAAAAGTAAGGGGATTGAATTCGGCCTCCACTTTGCCGGTATATACATCTACTTCGTAGCTGATGATTTTGAAGATGTAGTAGCTGATGCCCAGCGGAAGCAGATCGCCGATATCCAGCGAGGATAAGCCGAAGTTGCCAATCTGATTGATCGTGCCGATCAGGAAGTTGGCATATTTGAAGTATACCAGAACTCCCAGATTGACAAGTACTGCGACCAGGGGAAGGACCCCGCGCAACTGTGCCTTTGCAACCGCTGTCAGGATGCCCCACAGGTAGTTGAAGACAATCAGGCAGAGAATCAACGGCAGGAAAGTGATACCGGTCCAGCAATAGAAGACCAGGCTTTCAATCAGCAGCACCGCGTTCTTGGCGCGTCCGGGGGTTATGTAATACAAAAGCAGGGCCAGGGGCAGGAAGCAGAACAGAAACACCACACTGTTAAAGACCATGCGTGTACTCCTCTTTTACAAAAGTAAACAGGCCGTTACACAGATTGTAACGGCCTGCTGAAATTCATTGCACAGGGAAAATCAGAAATTCAATGCCGTTTCCAGTGCGGTATCGATTGCTGCGTAATCACCGCCGATGCTGGCGATCACAATAGCAACGTAGTTGCCGTTGGACACAATGCGGGCTTCTTTGGCCTGAGCAATCTTGTCGGCGAACTCGGCATACATATCGTTGGCGGTCAGGCTGTCCTTGTAAGCCTGCAGCTCAGCCTCAACATCGGCGGCCTTGCCGTCCTTGGCCTGGGCCACAAAAACGAGGCCGCAGTCTGCCTGATCGTTGGTGACATCGCCCTTGTAGGCTACGAGGTTGTCCATCGTAAGCATCAGCTCATTCTCGACGGAGAAGTCATCCAGCGCACGGGGGTTGGCAATGGGGTTGACTTCTTCCAGCGCGGCAACAGCGCTCTCAAGATTTGCGGTCTGGGCCTCCTCGGTGGATTCGCTTTCCGTGCTGTCGGAAGCAGGCTCCGAAGTTTCTTCGGAACTTACGGTTTCAGAAGCGACGGAAGAGGATTCGCTGGTGGTGGAAGAAGATTCGGAAGAGGTGGCATTGCTGCAGCCGGCCAGCAGAATGGCGGCGCAAAGAATAAACGGAAGTAACTTTTTCATGGAAACAGATCTCCTTTGTTTTGTATCGGTTTTGCAGGAACATCTCCCTGCAGGTTTCGGAAATTAGCTATAGGATACTTTATTAGAATACACTATTCAGGCCTCTTTTTCAACCCGTTTTGGTCGAATATGGAGCGGAAAAGACGGCAATGATTGTAAATTTTTTGTGCGCTTGACAAAAGGTTGTGGTTTGCCGTACACTCCCAAATAAGAAGGTTGTGAAAGGGGGAAAGCGCAGGATGCGGAATACAAAAGCGAAAGAAGTTGCGCTGACAGGCATGTTGTTTGCATTGGCTATAGCGCTTTCCTGGATGGAATCCTGTATAACGCCGCTGCTTGGCTTGATGCCGGCAATGAAATTGGGGCTTTCGAATGTTGTGGTGATGTATGCGCTATTGTTTCTGCGCGCACGAACCGCCTGGATGCTGGTGGGACTGAAAGCACTGTTCGCCTTTTTAACGCGAGGCGCCACGGCCGGAATTCTATCCGGATGCGGCGGGGCGCTTTCCTTGCTGGTACTGGTGGGGCTTTTATACCTGCGGATTCCAATCAGCGGCTATGTGTTTTGTGTCTGCGGAGCGCTGGCACATAACCTGGGGCAACTGGTGGCGGCTTCGGTCGTCTTGTCCAGCGCTATGGCACTGGCGTATGCACCGGTTCTGCTGGTTGCAGGAATCGTTGTTGGTGCAATCAGCTGTGTGCTTACGCAGGCACTTTTTGCGGCTTTGCCAAGAAATCTTCGAACGTCGACAAGAAAAATGAATCCATTCAAAAAATAAGAATTTTTCTTAAAATTAGCAAAAACTCTATTGACATTGTAGGGATAAAACGCTATAATAGGACCAAAGACACAGGAATGCGTCTTAGGAGCTGAAATTCATAACAGGAGGCTATTCATTATGACGAAATATGTTTGCACTGTCTGCGGTTATATCGCTGAAGGTTCTATCCCCGAGTTCTGCCCCGTCTGCAAGGCGCCGGCTTCCAAGTTCATCGAGAAGAAGGATAACACTTACGTGACCGAGCACGTGGTCGGTATCGCAAAGGATGCTCCGGAAGACATTATCCAGGGCCTGCGCGAGAACTTCAACGGCGAGTGCAGCGAAGTCGGCATGTACCTGGCCATGAGCCGCGTGGCTGACCGTGAGGGCTACCCCGAGATCGCCGAAGCTTGGAAGCGCTACGCTTTCGAGGAGGCTGAGCATGCTTCCAAGTTTGCTGAGCTGCTGGGCGAAGTGCTGACCGACAGCACCAAGAAGAACCTGCAGATGCGTGTGGACGCTGAGTGCGGCGCTTGCGCTGGCAAGATGGACATTGCCAAGAAAGCCAAGGAGCTGGGCCTGGATGCAATCCATGACACCGTTCATGAGATGGCGAAAGACGAGGCTCGTCATGGCCGTGGCATGCAGGGCCTGCTGGACCGCTACTTCAAATAATTTACTCCAAAAGGCGTAAATCGGGCCGGAGCGTTAGCTCCGGCCCCTTTGTTATCCTTTATTTGCCGCGGCAGGCAAAGAAACGTCCCTGCTTATCACATGCAGCATAGAAAGTTTCCGCTCTCTGACCGATCCCTGCTTGGTGCAGCTGGGAATTCAGCCAAGTTTCGTCTCGCCCGGCAGCTTTCAGATTGTCTTCCATCAGGCGGCCGTCCAGAATCAAATCGTACCAGGCACTGGTCGGTTCGGGTGTCAGGGCGAGATCTTCCGGCGTGGCAGGGCGATTGCTGCTTTTGGGCAGAAAACTGATTTGACCATTGTTTTCCAGAATGGCTGTTTCAATTTCGTTGGGGTCAAAATAGCCGGCAATGCGCGCCTGTCCCAAAAATTCATTCAGGTCGATGGTGGCGCGGCGCAGATTCTCTTTGAGAATAACACCATTGTTCATCAAGATAACGGAACGACCGCTCCAGAAGGTGCGAAGGGCAATGCTTTTGCAGGCGGAAACTTCGACGAGCCATGTGATGACACCATACACCAGCAGTGCCGTAAAGGGACGATACCAGGCTTCCAGATTGGTTGCCATTTCGGCGGCTATGGAGCCGACCGTGACGGCGTTCAAATAGTCAAATGGGCTCATCTGGGCAATCTGGCGCTTGCCGCCCCAACGTGTAATGATGAACATCATGACCAAAGAAAGAACACTGGTCAGAGCGACCTGCCCGACTTCTGCAAATATTTGCTGCATAGTTCAGCCTCCCCTGTCATTTATTTTGGGCATAAGGCTAACAGTTTATCCCACCCTCTTGCACTTTTGATAAGAAAAAGTTACAATGAATACTACCTGTATATATTCAGTGGAAGGGGGCGGTGACGATTCGATATTTGTTTGTCATTAACCCCACTGCGGGAAAGGCGGATGCCAGCGTGGCGCTGCTGCCGCGTATCCGTGCGGCTGCTGACCGGGCTGGAATAGAACCTTCCATCCTTGTGACACAGCATGCCGGGCATGCCAGAGAAGTGACCGCCGGGTATGCGCAAAGCGGAGAAAAAGTGCACATTTATGCCTGCGGCGGCGACGGAACCATGAATGAAGTTCTGCAGGCAGCCGCCGGGCATGAAAACCTTTCGGTGGGATGCATTCCCTGTGGAAGCGGAAATGACTATGTGCGCAATTTTGGGACACAGTCTGATTTTCTGGATTTGGATGCCCAATTTGCGGCAAGGTCTTATCCGGTGGATCTGATCCGTACACCGCAAGGGTATGGCATTGATATTTATGCCGCCGGGATTGATGCCCAGGTGGCCAATGGCATCCCAAAATGGCGGCGATTTCCGCTGTGCGGCGGAACCACCGCGTATACGCTTTCTATTGTGGAGGCGGTGTGCAGTACCTTCCGGCATAACCTACATATTTCTACCGAACAAGGGGAGCTGGAAGGAACCTATATGATGCTGGCCATCTGCAATGCACAGATGTATGGCGGCGGGTATTGCGCTGCCCCGTATGCAAGCATGGATGATGGCTTGCTGGATGTGGTGCTGCTGAAACCTGTGCCGCGTCTTCGGCTGGCCGGGCTGCTGAAAGCCTACCGGGAAGGAAAGCATCTGACGGCAGATGGCGAGGTCACAAAGCCGTTTCGGCCGTATATGACCTTTTTACGTACAAGCTGGATTGATATCCGGGTGTTGGACAAGAAACCGTTGATTACGACACTGGATGGCGAATGCTCGCCCCAGATGAATCTGCACGCAGAGGTGGCGCGTCGCAGCGTTCAGATCCTTTTGCCGCCAAAGCTCGCACAAAACGCGCCTGTATTGCAGGCTATGGGAGAGTAAGCATGTCTGAAAAAGTCAAAGTGAAAATTGCACGCAACGTGATCCATCTGCCCGCCATCGCTCTGCGTGGGCTGGTGGTGTTTCCGAATAATGTCGTCCATTTCGAGGTGGGACGTTCCAAATCCATTGCAGCCATCGAGATGGCTATGCATGCCAACAGCAGCGTTTTTCTGGTTGCCCAGCGCGAGATGGATGTGGAGGAGCCTGCACAGCGGGATTTGTATGCCTACGGCGTAATTGCCGAGATCAAGCAGGTTCTGCGCGTTTCCGATGAACTGGTCAAGGTTCTGGTAGAAGGCAAGACCCGTGCGCGTCTGATTGAATTGGACGAAGGGGAAAAGTGCCTGCAGGCGACGGTACGCCCTGTGCCGGTGCGCGGCATTGGTGCAGATAAGCGCACCCAGACGGAAGCCCTGGTGCGCAGCCTGAAAGAGTGCTTTGAGAATTATCTCTCCTACAGTCCGCAGATTTCCAAAGATGTCGTCTACAATATTGTTACCTCCACCAGCCCGCTGTATCTCAGCGAGTATATGCCTGCCAATCTGCTTCTGAAATATGAAGATAAGCAGGCAATTCTCAATGAATCCACTTTGCTTGGGCGCCTGGAGAAGCTGCTTACCCTGCTGCGCCAGGAGTGCCAGGTGCTGGAAATTGAGCGTGACCTGGATGACAAGGTCAATGCTCAGATGGACAAAGGCCAGCGGGAGTACTATCTGCGAGAGCAGATGCACATCATCAGCGAGGAGCTGGGCGATGCAGAGGATACCCGTGCAGAGGCAGAAGAATACCGCAAGAAGATCGAGGCGCTTAAACTGGACAGTGAGTCCACAGAGAAGCTGCTGAAAGAGTGTGACCGTTTGTCCCGTATGCAGGCTAACTCTGCAGAAAGCGGTGTGATCCGCAGCTATCTGGACGCCTGCCTGGCGCTTCCCTGGCATGTTACCACCGAGGATAATCTGGATCAGGCCCATGCCCGCAAAGTGCTGGACCGCGAGCACTACGGCTTGCAGAAAGTCAAGGAACGCATTTTGGAACTGCTTGCCGTGCGCAAGCTCAACACCGACGTAAAGGGGCAGATTGTCTGTCTTGTCGGCCCTCCGGGCGTTGGCAAGACCAGCATTGCGCATTCCATTGCAGAGTGCATGGATCGCAAGTTTGCCCGCATGAGCCTGGGCGGCGTACATGATGAGGCCGAAATCCGCGGTCACCGGCGCACGTATATCGGCGCCATGCCGGGCCGGATCATCAGTGCCATTACCACGGCGAAATCTTCAAATCCTGTGATTCTGCTGGATGAGATTGACAAACTGGCGGGAGACTACAAGGGCGATCCTTCCAGCGCACTGCTGGAGGTGCTGGACCCGGAACAGAACTGCACGTTCAAAGACAACTATCTCGATATTCCGTTCGATCTCAGCGAAGTGCTGTTTATCACGACGGCCAATGATGCCTCGACGATTCCCGGCCCGCTGTACGACCGTATGGATGTGATTGAGCTGCCCAGCTATACCCGTACCGAAAAGTTCAACATTGCCAAAAAGCACCTGCTGCCCAAACAGTTGAAAAACAACGGTCTGGAAGGTCGTGTTTCGCTGACGTCCAGCGCGCTGTACGAGATCATTGACGGATATACGCGCGAGGCCGGTGTGCGTACACTGGAGCGTACGATTACCGCTGTGCTGCGCAAGTGCGCCCAGCGGATTGCCGCCGGAGAAAAGGAAAAAATCAGTGTTTCGGGTTCCACAGTCAAAGCGCTACTGGGTCCTGAAAAGGTAAAGCCTACCTTTATTTCCCGCAAGGACGCGGTGGGCATAGCCAATGGACTGGCATGGACCAGTGTTGGCGGTGAGATGCTGCCTGTGGAGGTGGCCGTCATTCCCGATGGTTCCGGCAAGATTGAAATTACCGGCAGTCTGGGCGATGTCATGAAAGAGAGCGCCAAACTGGCCATCAGCTATGCCCGCGTGCACGGGGAAGAGTATGGCATCAAGGCGGAAAAACTCAAAAACGTAGATATTCATATCCATGCTCCGGAAGGCGCCGTGCCGAAGGACGGCCCGTCGGCAGGTGTGACCCTGACAACTGCGCTGATTTCTGCGCTGTCGGGTATTCCGGTGCGCCATGATCTGGCTATGACGGGCGAAATTACACTGCATGGCAATGTGCTGCCCATCGGCGGATTGAAGGAAAAGAGCATGGCAGCTTTCCGGGAGGGAATCTCTACTGTTTTGATCCCCAAGGACAATGAGAGCGATCTGTTTGAAGTGGACGCCGAAGTGAAGCAGAAAATTCACTTTATTCCGGTGGATCATCTTTCGCAGGTCCTCAAGCAGGCCCTGCTGATTCCGGGGCGCACATCTTCCCGCGGGACACATGCAGTACCCCAGGCTACCAGCCTGATTGCCAATGAAAAGCCTGCCAAAGAGCCCGCCACGGTAATGTGAAAGGAATTTCATGAACTACAATAACTGCGAATTTTTGGCCTCCTATGGTCTTTCTCGTCAACTGCCGGAAAGTGACCGGCCGGAGATTGTCTTTTCGGGACGGTCCAATGTTGGCAAATCCAGCCTGATTAATAAACTGTGCAACCGGAAAAACCTGGCCCGCGTCAGTTCAACGCCCGGTAAAACAGCCACTATCAATTTTTATAAGGCGGATACTGCCTATTTTGTGGATCTGCCTGGATATGGCTATGCCAAGGTATCCAATGCGGACCGTGCCCGCTGGGATGAACTGATCAACAGCTATTTCGAGGCGGACCGGGCGGTATGCCTTTTGGTGCAGCTGCTGGATTGCCGCCATGCGCCCAGTGCGGATGACGTGCAGATGCTGGAATATCTGCATTATCACGGCATTCCCTTTGTGGTTGCGCTGACAAAAGCAGACAAACTGAAAAAATCGCAGCTGGCAGCCTGCCAGACCGAATTTGAAGGCCTGTGTGCGCCGTACGGCTGCCAGGGAGTGTTCCTGACCAGTGCTGAAAATGGCTACGGAATGGACGCGCTGCGTGCTTGTCTGGAAGAGCGTCTGAACGGAGACATCGGCGATGGCGTATAATGAGTTTGCCTATTTTTACGATGAATTCAATGGCGCCGCAGATTACGATGCTCTGTTTGCCTATATTCAAAATGAGCTGAGAGCTCATGGCGTCACGGGGGGGATTCTGGCGGATCTTGGGTGCGGCACCGGCGACCTCACGCTGATGCTGACCCAGGCGGGCTATGATGTAATCGGCATTGACCGCTCCGAAGAGATGCTCAGCGTTCTGCGGGAAAAAGCAGACGAACTGGACCTGACGGGACGCTTGTTGCTGCTTCGGCAGGATCTGCTGGAATTGGACCTGTACGGGACGATTCGGGCGGCCGTATCCACCTTTGATACCTATAGCCACATTGGCCCGCTGGATCGCTTTGAACAGGCAATCCGCAAGGCGGCCTATTTTATGGAAAAGGATGGTGTGTTCATTTTTGATCTGAACACGCCTTACAAGCACCAGCACATTCTGGCGGGGCAAACTTTTGATATTGAGGCGGAGGACGCGCTTTGCCACTGGACCAACCAATATGACGAGGCTACCGGCCGCGTCGATATTTCCATTGACATTACCTATCACGATACCGCAGAGCAGTTCCACGAATCTTTTTGCGAGTACAGTTACCCGCTGGAGACAGTGGAAACGCTTTTGCAGCGGTATGGATTTGCGGTGGCCCGTGTGTCTGATGGAGAGGAGTTTGGTCCTGTGCGCCCGGACAGCCCCCGCTGGATTATTACAGCGGTTAAGCAATACACCCAGGAGGAAAAAGCCTAAATGGAACAGAATCATAATATGCTGCGCGGTATTTCGGAAAACGGCGGCATTGTATTTTACGGTGTGGATTCTACGGAAATGGTGCGGGAGATGGAACGCCTGCACAAGACCAGTGCCGTAACTACCGCGGCGCTGGGACGCCTGCTGACAGCCACGTCTATGATGGGCATTATGCTGAAGAGCACCCAGGACTCTATTACGGTACAGATCAATGGCGGCGGCCCTGCAGGGCGGCTGCTGGCCGTTTCTGACGGTACAGGCAATGTCAAAGGGTATGTGGAGCATCCTGTTGTAGAATTGCCTCCGCGTGAGGATGGGCACCTGAACGTTGGCGCTGCTGTGGGGCGTGACGGCACGCTGGATGTGATCCGGGATCTGGGGATGCGTGAACCTTACATTGGTCAGGTGCCGCTGACGACCGGCGAAATTGCTGAGGATATCACTTCCTATTTTGCCATCAGCGAACAGGTGCCTACAGTGTGCGCTCTCGGTGTCCTGGTGGATACCGATCTGAGTGTGCGCTGTGCGGGTGGCTTTATTGTGCAGCTGCTGCCGGGAGCTACCGAGCAGGAAATTGATCATCTGGAGAAAAACATCAAAGCCATGCCCAGCGTTACCTCTATGCTGGAAGAGGGCAAGACGGTGCAGGATATGCTGGAGATGGCGCTGGAGGGATTCCAGCCGGATATTCTGGACAGCTATCATGTGACGTATCATTGTGACTGCAGCTTGACTCGGGTAGAGGGAATGCTGCACAGTTTGGGAAAAAAAGAAGTAGAAAAATTACGCGATGAAGATCCGATTGCAGAAGTAAATTGCCAGTTCTGTGACAAAATTTACCGTGTGAATCTCAATGAACTGCTCGAAAAATGGCCTTCCAACGATGAAAAAGAGCAGCAAGAAAAAACTTGAAAAAAATCTCAAAAAAATTCGAAAAAGTAGTTGACAAATGCGCCGGGGTTGTATATAATAATACCCGTCGCCCGGAGAGAGCGGCTGAGCAAAACTCTCCGATACATGCGGCCGTAGCTCATCTGGTAGAGCGCCACCTTGCCAAGGTGGAGGTAGCGA
>OGWU01000072.1_pt1 | contig 55427 bp, 55 predicted proteins | sample 1576071 | NCBI WGS metagenome assembly OGWU01 (sample SAMEA3541582, study PRJEB24748) | human gut metagenome | biome: human gut; feature: human-associated habitat; material: faeces | place: China | collected 2012
AGGTTAAGAGTACAGAAGTATTCTCCGAAGAGATAACAGCACAGCCTGTAACAGAAGTAGTAGCAAAGGGAACAAAGGAACCTGAACCAGAAGCAACAGAAACAGAGACAGCTGCAGGCACAAGCACAAGCAGCAGCAGTTCTTCAAATTCAGGAAAGACATATAAAGCGCCAAGCTACAACGCATCGACAAGCGGTGGTATCGTAGGATATGCACAGAGCTTCCACGGAGTACCTTATGTATGGGGCGGAGCAAGCCCATCAGGATTTGACTGCTCAGGATTTACAATGTATGTATACAGTGCATTTGGAGTAAGCCTGCCACATAGCTCAGGCGGACAGGCAGGATGCGGATATGCAGTATCGGCAAGTGAAGCAAGACCGGGAGATCTGGTAGTAATGCCAGGACATGTAGGAATCTATGTAGGCGGCGGCATGATGGTACATGCACCTGCACCAGGACAGAGTGTAAAGACACAGGCGATCTGGCAGGGATGCAGCTTCAGAAGACTTGTCTAATAGCAGATTAAACAGATTAACTTATACACGGATTCGTTAATGATCCGTGTATTTTTTATATGTGAAAATAAGATATCAGGCATATTTTTTGTGTATAATATATAAAATAAAAGAGAAAAGAAAAATCTAAGCAGTCTGACATACAGCTTATAAAAGACAGATGATAAAAGACAGGACTTTCGTTTCAGAAAGTCCTGTCTTTATTCCGTAGGAAGCGATATGTAATTTTCCGGTCCAACAAGCATCATATTGTGCTGCTTGTATTGCTTAAGCTCATTTTTGTTTATCATTATCACCTTATTAAAGGCATCGTCCTCTTTAAGTATGTATTTGGAAACGACTATCTTTATGGCTACCGGTGAAAAGTACGGTGGGTCTCCGATTCCCGCCAAAAGTCCTACAGCCGGAGCCTCTCTCTGCATCGGATTCATAAGGAGCAGATGTATGCGCTCTGACTTGTTAATCTGATTTATTAAAGTAGCGTGGGAAGTTGTATCGAAGCTTTCCAGGGTGCCGCTATATATGTTTTCGCAGTTGTCATAATCGGAAAAATCCTTTACGCCTTTATAAAGGGTTACGCCGACGGAGCTCTGATAGTCCTCGTTGTGGGACAGGCGCATAAGAGATTTGATAAGGCGTCTGCCTCGACCGTCATAATAATAGACATAAAAATAAGCACTGTTAAAATACGAGTTGCCGTGGGCAGCAGGCCTTTTGGATTTAGGTGAAATATAGTCCACCAGATGGGACAAATCCATTTCCAAAGCTTCGGCAATATCCAGCAGGGTATCTATGTCGATTGCTATGGAACCGTTTTCGTATTTGGAAAGAGTGGCTTTACTTTTGTTAATCATCTTGGAAAATTCCTCGATGGTATAGCCTTTCTTCTTTCTGCATGTGCGGATGCGCTGTCCTACATGCTCTGTGATTTTACTCATTTTTCTACCTCCCTATGTACTCATTTTACTTTATTTTATTATGTACCGTCAATGTAAAAGTTTCGTGAAAAGGAAAAAATGCGTAAATTATCTGACATTTTAATAAGGTTTGAATAAAAATTCTGAAAAATCTGCATAAAACATACCTAAAAGACTATAAAGACAATATTTGTTTACTTTAACGAAACTCGCATATCTTGGAATTTGACAGAAAATAGAGTAAAATTAAAGCAGTAAAATTATGTCTTAGATTGCTAAATTTTTAAAGAAAAGGATGTGAGTCAAATTGGCAAAAGGAAAATTAACAATCAGAGAGGACAGATGTAAAGGCTGCGAGCTTTGCGTTTCTGTTTGTCCGAAAAACATTTTAGCTTTGGAAGAAGTTAAAGTAAACAAGAAGGGCTACCACAACGTATACGTTACAGATCCTGATGAATGTATCGCTTGTGCAAGCTGCGCGCTAATGTGTCCTGACGGAATCATCAATGTTTATAAAGAGGAGGCGTAAAGATGAGTGAAAAACAGTTACTGAAAGGTAATGAAGCATTCGCCAAGGCAGCGATCAATGCCGGATGCAGATATTACTTTGGATATCCAATCACACCACAGAACGAAGTACCTGAATACATGTCAAGAGAACTTGCAAACGCAGGCGGAGCATTTATCCAGGCAGGAAGTGAACTTGAAGCTATCAACATGGCATACGGTGCCGCAGCTTCAGGCGGAAGAGTTCTTCTCTCATCTTCATCCCCTGGTATTGCACTGATGCAGGAATCCATTTCCCTGCTCTCTTCAGTAGAAGTACCTATCGTTCTTATCAACGTAATGAGAGGCGGCCCTGGTATCGGTTCTATTCAGGCTTCACAGGCTGACTATGAACAGGTAACAAAAGGCGGCGGTAATGGTGACTACCATACAATCGTATTCGCACCAAGCTCCATCCAGGAAGCATGCGACATGATTTACCATGCATTTGATGTTGCTGACGAATACAGAAACCCAGTTATCGTCTGTGCGGATGGTACTATCGGTCAGATGATGGAACCAGTTGCTCTTCCTGAAGCTAAGGAAGCAGTAATGGGCGATGAAGCAATTGCCGCAGTTAAGCCATGGGCTCTCACAGGACATAAGAACAAGAGAGAAAGACATGCAATGAACTCCGTATGGCTGCAGCAGGATCTTCTCGAAAACTACATCGACGAATACTGGCCTAAGTACGAAAAGGCTGAGAGAGAACTTCAGGATTGGGAAGAAGTTATGCTCGACGACGCTGAAGTAGTATTCGTAGCATACGGTTCCACTTCCAGAGTAGCTAAGGAAGCTATACAGGCTCTCAGAGCGGAAGGCATCAAAGTTGGTATGATCAGACCTAAGACTCTGTGGCCGTTCCCAGCGAAAGCATTTGAAAAACTCGGCGATAATGTTAAACATGTTATTTCCGTTGAGCTTTCCAAGGGCGGACAGCTGATGCACGACGTTAAATACGTTCTTGGAGGAAAATACCCAGTATCACTGATCAACAGATACGGCGGAATGCTCCTCGACCCAGACGAAGTCGTAGCAAGAACTAAAGAGATTTTGGAGGTGAAATAAGTGAAACCAGTTTTTGAATATACAAAGGGAATGCGCGAAAAGGAACTTCACTACTGTCCGGGATGTACTCACGGTATCGCGCACAGACTCATCATGGAAGTTCTTGATGAAAGAGGACAGCTGGGCGATGCAATCGGCGTATCTCCTGTAGGCTGCTCCATCGTAGCACATCAGTACATGAATATCGATATGCTCGAATCTCCACACGGAAGAGCTCCAGCCGTTGCATCCGGTATCAAGAGAGTTCATCCTGACGCACCTGTATTCACATACCAGGGCGACGGAGACCTGGCTTCCATCGGTACTGCGGAAATTATTCATGCAGCTGAAAGAAGCGAAAAATTCTGCACATTCTTCATCAACAACGCTATCTACGGTATGACAGGTGGACAGATGGCTCCTACTACACTGGTAGGCCAGAAGGCTACTACATGCGTAGACGGTAGAGACCCTAAGAAGCAGGGATTCCCACTCAGGATGTCTGAAATTATCTCTCAGATTGACGGAGCTGTTTATGTAGAAAGAGTTACTGTTACAACTCCTGGAGATGTAAGAAAAGCTAAGAAGGCTATCGAAAGAGCTTTCGACGTACAGGAAAAGAAGCTGGGATTTGCTTTCGTAGAAATCCTGTCTACTTGTCCTACAAACTGGGGTCTGACTCCAACAGATGCCATCAAGTGGCTCAGAGAAAACATGATCCCTTACTACCCAGTTAAACAGTTCAAGTGTCCAGAGGAGGTGCAGGACTAATGAGTGACGTTAAGAAAATATTGATCGCCGGATTCGGCGGACAGGGCGTACTGCTGATAGGACAGATGCTTTCTTATGCAGCAATGTATGAAGATAAGGAAGTTACATGGATGCCATCCTATGGTCCTGAAATGAGAGGCGGTGTGGCAAACTGTACAGTTAATATCTCCAGCAGCCCTATCGCTTCACCGGTTGTAACTAAAGACTTCGACGTACTGATCGTTATGAACGGACCTTCCCTTGAGAAGTTCGAAAAGGACCTCAAGCCAGGTGGAGACCTGTTCATCAATACTTCAATTGTAGACATCGAGCCTACAAGATCTGACATTAACATCTACAGAGTAGACTGCAACGAAGTTGCTGAATCTAAGATAGGCAATTCTAAGACAGCTAACATGGTAATGCTTGGTGCAATCATTAGAAAAACTAATGTTGTTGGCCTTGAAATCATGGAAAAAGTATTTAACAAAGTATTCACAGGCAAAAAGGCTAAACTGATACCTGCAAACCTGCAGGCACTGGAAGCCTGGGACGAATAAGGAGAGTTTTTTGAACATGAAACGGATCAGAATCATTACCGGACATTACGGAAGCGGCAAAAGTGAACTATCGGTGAACATGGTTACTGAGCTGAAGAAACAGTATGATAAAGTGGCCATAGTTGACCTGGACATAGCAAATCCTTACTTTAGAAGTAGAGAAAGACAGGATATGATGGAAGACATGGGTATTGAAGTTTTTCATAATTCTTTCGGCTATGATATAACACAGGATCTTCCTGCTCTGTCTGCGGCAATCAAAAAGCCTCTTGAGAACAAAGACTATCACACCATAGTTGATGCCGGCGGAGATGACTCTGGAGCGAGAGTTCTGAACCAGTTCAGAAAATATTTCCTTGCAGATGACTGTGAGATGATATTTGTTATTAATGCAAACAGACCTGAGACCGCAACGGTCTCGGGCTGTCTGCATCATCTTGATGCCATTCAGGTTGAAACCGGCTTAAAGGTGGACGGTATCATCAACAATACTCATTTATTGTCTGAAACGAGTGCAGCAGACATCAAGAAAGGATATAAATTGTGCAAAGAGGTATCCGAATTGCTTGATATTCCGATTATTGGTTCTTACTGCAACGAGAAAATATTAAACAATATCAAAGAAGAAGAACTGGACGGCATAGAAGTAACACCTATACATCTCTTTATGAGACCGTCCTGGCTTCAGTGAAAGGAAGGATCAAATGATTAGATTTGCTTCAAGAATGGAACTGTTAAAGGGTTCTGCTATCAGAGAACTTTTGGCGCTGACAGCTAAACCTGAAATTATTTCTTTTGCCGGCGGTATGCCTGCTCCTGAACTGTTCCCAGTAGAACAGATGGAAAAAGCAGCTAATGCCGTTATGGAAGAAATGGGACAGGCTGCGATGCAGTATTCATCAACAGAAGGATATGTTCCTCTGAGACAGCAGATCGTTGACAGAATGGCTGCTAAGAACAATATCCACACTACAGTTGATAATATCCTCGTTACAAGCGGATCACAGCAGGGTCTGGATTACTCCGGAAGAGTATTCCTGGATAAGGATGACATCGTTCTTATCGAAAGCCCTTCATACCTGGGCGCTCTTAACGCTTTCAAGACATGCGAACCAAGATTCATCGAAGTTCCTACTGATGATGGCGGCATGATCATGGAAGAACTTGAAAAGATCCTTGAAAAGGAAGACAGAGTTAAGATGATTTATGTAATTCCTGACTTCCAGAACCCATCCTCCAGAACTTGGAGCCTGGAAAGAAGACAGAAGTTCATGGAAATCATCAACAAGTATGAAATTCCTGTAATCGAAGATAACCCATATGGTGAACTGAGATTTGAAGGCGAAGCTCAGCCTGCTCTGAAGTCTCTGGATACTAAGGGCCTGGTAGTTTACCTTGGAACATTCTCCAAGATTCTGGCTCCTGGTTACAGACTTGGATGGGTTTGCGCTGATGGCGAAATCCTTGACAAGTACAACTTCATGGCTCAGGCAGCAGCTCTTCAGGCATCCACTATTTCCCAGATGGAAACTGCTAAGTGGATAGAAATGTACGATCTGGACGCTCATGTTGCTAAACTTGTTGAAGTTTACGGCAAGAGAAGAGACCTTATGTACAACACAATGAAAGAAGAGTTCCCACCAGAAGTTAAGTTTGCAAAACCAACTGGCGGACTGTTCCTGTGGGTTGAACTTCCAGAATACATGGACGCTGCAGTTCTTGCTAAGGAAGCTCTTAAGGAAAATGTTGCTTACGTACCTGGCGAAGGATTCTATCCTGATGGAAACACTAAGAACACATTCAGAATGAACTACTCCAACATGCCTGACGACAAGATTGTTGAAGGTGTAAAGAGACTCGCAAAGGTTATAAAAGCGAACATGAAATAAATCCGAATAGGATGTACGTTTTAGGACGGCCTGTTTTTACAGGTCGTTCTATTATTATGCCTTGACAAGTGTTATATACTGTTATATAGTGTTTATATAACAGAAAGGACGCGTCTATGAACATAGTTATAAACAACACATCAATGCAACCTATTTACGAGCAAATAGTGGATCAAGTGAAACAGCTTATTTTAACGGGCAGGTTAGCTGAGCACGATCCGTTGCCATCGGTAAGAAATCTGGCAAAGGATCTTCGTATCAGTGCCCTTACAGTTAAAAAGGCTTACGATACTTTGGAAGAAGCCGGATTTATCGTTACAGTACATGGCAAGGGAAGTTTTGTTGCTTCCACAAATAGAGAGTTGGCAAGGGAAGAGGCATTAAAGGTGACAGAAGATGCCTTTGAAAAGGCAATAATAAAAGCCAGAGCCTGTTCCATGAGTGACGATGAAATCATAGAGCTTGTAAAGCTTTTAATGGAAGGATAAAAGATGCTTAAAGTTAGAGGATTGAAAAAGAACTATGGCGATTTTTGTCTGGATGTGAGTCTTGAAGTAAAAAAAGGCTACATTACAGGCTTAATAGGTCGTAACGGTGCAGGCAAAAGTACGCTTTTCAAGGGGATTATGGGCCTTATCAGACCAGACAGTGGAGATATAGATATTTTTGCTGACGGCCCTTTATATAATGAAGTTCAAAAGAAGCAGAGAATAGGTGCAATCTTTGCTGATAGCGGCTTTAGTCAATATTTTAATATTAAGGAAATCGCTTCTTTGATGGAGTCAATGTATTCTACTTTTGATAAAAAGTCATTTTTCGAAAGATGTAAGGCATGGGAGCTTCCTTTAAATAAAAGCATTAAAAAGTTTTCAAGCGGAATGCTAGCAAAGCTTAAAATAATAGCAGCAACCTCATATGATGCGAAGCTTTTGATTTTAGATGAGCCGACGGCGGGTCTTGATGTGGTGGCAAGAAGCGATATGGCGGATATTATAAGGGATTACATGATGGATGGTGAAAGAGCAGTGCTCATAAGCTCGCATATCGCAGGAGATATTGAGAGTCTTTGCGATGATGTATATCTGATAGAAGAGGGACGGATTTTGCTCCATGAGGAAACTGATACCATCAGAGACGCTTATGGAATACTGAAAATGACATATGATCAATTTGAAAATATCGATAAAGAATACTTATTGAAAATCAAAAAAGAGAAAATTGGTATTATGGCTCTGACCGACAGGCGCAGCTTTTATGAAGAAAACTATCCGGAAATCATCATTGAAAAGGGAAATGTGGATGACATCATATCATTGATGGCGAGAGGTGATAAAAGATGAAAGGACTGTTAAAGAAAGATTTACTTTTTATAAAGCAGCAGGATTTCATGATTGCAATACTGCTTGTTGTGGTTGCAGCAATAACTCTGATTAACGCAACAAAAAACGGCAGCTTCAGCACTGGGTTTTTATGTGGATATCTTGTTATGATAGGTTCTGTTATGGGGCTTATGACGATTTCCTACGATGAGGCGGATAAAGGATTTGTTTATCTTATGACCATGCCATTTACAAGGAAAATGTATGTGACATCAAAATATATTATATGTTTTTTAGCTGCATTGGCTGTTTCGGTTATTGCTGTGGTACTTATGATAATCAGTAATAACATGTCGGGAAATTATATAAATTTTGAAGATGCTGCCCATATGCTAATATATCTCATATGCGCCAGCATGGTAATAGCAGGCATTGGCATTCCTGCTTACTTAAAATTTGGAGCCCAAAAGGGTGTGTTCGCTGTACTGTTGGCATGTGTAATCATATTTATCGGCTTTTATGCTTTGGTAAAGGCGTTGGATTTATATGGCATAGATTTAGATGTATTGATTAGTTCCATGGGAAGTCTCGGCAAAATGTCGTTTTCCCTTTTAGTGATGGCAGTTGCTGGGATTATAGTGTTGATATCCTGGTATCTTGCCCAAAAAGTTATGGCAAAAAAGGAATTTTAGTTTATCGTTTCGCAACTTATGTGCATATGCTATAATAACAGGCGAAAGCTTATAACTATGTTAAACGGAGGAATAAGAAATGGAAAGAAGCTTGCCTGTAAGCATACTGTTGACAATTATAACCTGCGGTATATACGGCATCTACTGGTTTATAGTTTTGACAGATGAGGTAAATCAGCATTCAGGTGAAGATGATACTTCCGGCGGTATTGCATTCTTGCTTACACTGGTGACATGCGGCATTTATGGCATATACTGGGCTTATCGTATGGGAATAAAAACAGGTATTATGAAGGAAAAAAGAGGCGGCGGAAGTTCCGATGACAGGATAGTATATTTGATACTTGAATTGTTTGGCCTTGGCATTATCGTATATGCATTGGCACAGAACGAAATAAATAATACTTTGATTTATAAAGAAGCCATGAGAGACATGGGAAGAATGTAAAGCATCTATGACAGAAATAAAAGAGAGAAAGAAAAAAGCGATTATTATATGGGGAGGGGCGATTCTGATTGGAATTGCCGCTTCCTTTGTAATGATAAGGATAAACTTCTATCTGCCTTGTCCCTTCAGAAGTCTGACTGGCTATTTGTGTCCTGGCTGCGGTGCAACTCGCATGTTTTTAAATCTGTTTCAGCTGGACTTTATCGGGGCATTTAAAAGTAATGGTATGTTACTTATTTCTCTGCCCTTTATACTGTTTATATTGGCGGAAATGACAGTATCATATGTAAATGACGGAAAACTTACAAATTCAAAGATAAGTGACAGGATTGCCGTTGCCCTCATAGCGTGTTTTGTGGTTTTCGGCATTTTAAGAAATCTGATTTAAAGGATTATAAGGAGGATAAATATATGAAACTTATGATAGCTTCGGATATACACGGCTCTGCAAAATACTGCAGACAGCTGCTTGAGGCATATGACAGAGAAAAGCCGGATAAACTTATAATTTTAGGAGATATACTTTATCACGGTCCGAGAAATGACTTGCCTGAGGAATACGCACCTAAGAAAGTAATAGAAATGCTAAATCCCATGGCGGAAAATCTGCTTTGCGTGAGAGGAAACTGCGATACAGAAGTGGATCAGATGGTTTTGGATTTTCCTGTTTTGGCTGATTATGCCCTTGTTTATGTGGACGGACATACAATGTTTTTAACCCACGGACATGTGTATAACAGAGACAATCTTCCTAAGATAAAAGAGGGGGATATTTTGGTAAATGGACACACCCATGTGCCTGTATTTAAAAAAGAACAATCTTACACCTATGTAAACCCTGGTTCAGTGTCGATTCCAAAGGAAAACAGTGAAAGAAGCTACATTATATATGAGAAAGAAGCCTTTATTTTCAAGGATTTGAGCGGTCATGAATATGCGCATTATAATTATCTATAATAAATTTCAAAAGTATAGATATAGACTATAGACTGTGTATTTTTTTTGTGAAATAAACTATAATTTATGTATAATTTTTTATGTATATTAAGGAGGGAGAAGTCATGGATCATAAGTTGATATGTGATATTCTTAACAGTGAAATGGTAGTGGCAACAGGCTGTACTGAGCCTGCAGCTATCGCATTGACAGCGGCTACTGCCAGAACTCATTTGGAAGGAAAAGTTAGTAAGGTAAAAGTAAGCGCCAGCGTTAACATGATTAAGAACGCGATGTCTGCAGGCATTCCTGGCACAGAGTACATGGGAATGGACTATGCGGCAGCCCTCGGAGCAACAGGCGGAGATGTTAGCCGTGGACTTCAGGTAGTTGACCACGCAAGCAAGGAAGCAATCGAAGAAGCTGCAGCTCTTGTTCACAGCGGCAACGTTGAAATGAGCAAGTCTGAAAACCCAGAAAAACTCTACATTGATGTTACTCTGGAAAGTGAAACAGGTCATACTGCAAGAGCTATAATCGCATCCGCTCACACTAACGTAATCTACGAAGAAAAGGACGGAGAAGTTATCAGCCAGCATGATGTTGGAACTCTTGTAGAAGGTGTACCTGCAGAAAAGATTATCGAAACACTCAGCATCGAAACAATCTACAATTTTGTTAACGAACTTGACCGTGAAAAGGATGACCTTCACATGATCGAAAACGCTATCGCTATTAACTCCAAGATAAGCGAAGTTGGTCTTGAAGGAACATATGGCCTGAACATCGGTAAAAACATTGCAAGAGCAAGAGAAAAGGGATACATCGGAGATGACTTGGTAACAAGAGCTATGGAAGCAACTTCCGCAGGTGCTGATGCCAGAATGGCAGGAGCAAATGTTCCAGTAGTAACAAACTCCGGTTCCGGAAACCAGGGTATTACTGCTACAGTATCCGTACTTTCCGCAGCTAAGACTCTCGGAGCTGACGAAGATAAGACTTTCCGTGCGGTAACTTTAAGTAACCTGATCGGAATTCATATTCACGCACGTTTCGGACTTCTGTCTGCTCTGTGTGGAGCTACAGTTGCAGGAACAGGAGCAGCATGCGGTATCGTATATCTGCTGGGCGGTGGCGTAGAAGAAATGAAATACGCTGTTAACAACATGATGGGCGACGTTACAGGTATGATGTGCGACGGAGCAAAGGCTGACTGTGCTCTTAAGATCAGCACATGCATCAACGCTGCATGTCACTGCGCATTCATGGCTATGGATCATGTATATGTTAAGAACACAGACGGTATCGTTGAAACAGATGCGGAAAAGACTATCATCAACTTTACAGAACTCGGAAACAAGGGTTCTCAGGTGATGGACAATCTCATCCTTGATATTATGCTGAACAAAGAAGGACGTTACTAATACAGCTTACTGACAAGCTAAAACGCTGATTTTTCAGTTAGGGGGGCAATCGTTGCCCTCCCTTTTTTATGTGCAAAATCACATATATTTAACAATACTTTGGTAGACATGTTAATCATAATGTGGTTTACTAATGGAGATGGAGCAAAGCATTAAACATACTTGTGAAAGGCGGATAAAAAGATGCTTAAAATAAACAATCTAACCAAACGATACGGAGATAAAAAGGCAGTGGATAATCTTTCTCTGCATATACAGAAAGGTGAAATCTACGGCTTTATCGGTCACAACGGCGCAGGAAAGACAACTACAATAAAATCCTGCTGCGGGATACTTAACTTTGATGAAGGAAATATTTTAGTGGATGGTGTTTCCATTAAAGACGATCCATTATCATGTAAAAAGAAGATTGCATATATTCCGGACAATCCGGATTTATATGAGTTCCTGTCGGGAATAAAATATTTAAATTTTGTAGCCGATGTGTTCGGTGTAAGCAGACAGGACAGAGAAGAGCGCATAAGCAAATATGCCGATATGTTTGAACTTACAAAGGATTTGGCACAGCCGATAAATGCCTATTCCCACGGTATGAAGCAAAAGCTGGCGGTTATTTCGGCTTTGATTCATGATCCTAAGCTTATAATCATGGATGAGCCTTTTGTAGGCCTTGATCCAAAGGCTTCCCATCTTCTCAAGCAGACCATGAGAGAACACTGTGACAAGGGCGGGGCAATATTCTTTTCCACTCATGTGCTGGAAGTTGCCGAAAAGCTCTGTGACAAGGTTGCTATAATTAAGGGCGGTAAACTTATTACATCGGGCACCATGGAGGAAGTTAAGGGAGATGCTTCTCTGGAACATGTATTCCTGGAATTGGAGGGAGAAAAAGATGCTTAAACTTCTCATTTCCATAAAGATGAAAGCCATGTTTGAGGGGATGTTTGCTTCTTCCAAGACAAAGGGCGGAAAGTCCTCAAAAAAGGAAAAGAGTGGCAAAGGTAAAATGGCTTCATACATTTTCCTTATAATCTTCCTTGTGGTTATCGTAGGCGGTTTGTTTGCTACGATATTTTGGCAGATAGGAAGGCCATTTATAGCTTTAGGTCTAGGTTGGCTGTATTTTGCGATGATGGGTATCTTTGTATTTCTACTGTGCTTTGTGGGAAGCGTATTTGTAACCCAAACGCAGATATACGAATCAAAAGACAATGAACTGTTACTGTCGATGCCTGTTAAGCCTTCGATGATATTGGCTTCTAGGATGATTTCCTTGCTTTTGTTAAACTATGCCTATGAGATGATAATTGCTCTGCCTGCGGGAATAGTTTACGGAGCGCTGGGCGGATTTACCGCAGGTGGCGTCGTTGCGTATATTCTGTGTATATTGCTGCTCCCACTTTTGGCAGTCACTGTATCATCGCTGTTTGGATGGGTTGTGGCAGCTATCAGCTCAAAGATGAAAAGCAAGAGAATAGTCAGCATGGCACTTTCTCTGATACTATTTGGACTTTACATGTATGTGTGCATGCAGTGGCAGATGTATGTGCAAAAGCTTATCGAAAATGGACAGGCTGTGGCAGAGGCAATACAGGGAACGCTGCCGCCGTTTTATCACATGGGCGTTGCTATAAGCGATGGCAATATAATTTCCATGCTGATATTTGCACTGTGGACAATTTTGCCTTTTGCACTTATATATCTGTTCGTCTCAAGGAGCTTTATAAAGATTGCTACAGCCAAGAGAGGCGGAACGAAGATAGAATACAGAAAAAAGGCCATGAAAGAAAGCGGCGTTAAAAAGGCTCTTCTCGTAAACGAAATGAGAAGGCTTGTAAGCAGCAACATGTATATGTTCAATGCGGCTATCGGTCTTGCCTTTATGGTAGGTATTTCCGTTTATCTTGCAATTAAGAGCGGCGATTTTGCTCCGGTAATTGCTATGATAGATCCTACACATATGATGACTGCAGCAATGGGATGTCTGCTTATTATGGCAATGGCTTCCCTTACGATAATATCAGCACCTACGATTTCTCTGGAAGCAAAGACACTGTGGATTTTAAAATCCCTTCCATTGGCAGGAAGAGATGTGCTGTGGGCAAAGGCGATGATGCACATTGTAATAAGCCTGCCTTTTGTGCTGGTATCGGCGATTATTTTGGCTGTTACATATGAAATGAATATTATAGGAATCGCCTTAATGATACTGGTGCCTTGCGCTTTTGTGGCGTTGACTGGCATAGCAGGCGTTATAATCAATCTGAAATATCCTAAGTTTAACTGGGTAAATGAATCTGCTGCAGTTAAACAGGGCTTGGCTCCGACTGTGGCCATACTGGTTTCCATGGCCCTTGTGGTGATACCTGTGCTTTTGTATTTCTTTGTTATAAAGGATACTGGGCTTAACATGGAAATTTATATGACATTGGTATTGGTTATATTTGCAGCTCTTACCGTTGTGGCATATAGGTATCTTATGACTGCAGGAGTACGCAAGTTTGAAAAGCTGCAAAGCGAATAGGAGATAAATGAAATTGAGTTAAAATAAAACACTCGGCTGAATTATAATCCTTAATCATCAGTCGAGTGCTTTTTTATTCATTAGATTCTTTTTAACAACTGTGTATATAGTTCTTTGGTGAGGGGAACAGGCACATTTAACCTGTCTGCCTCTTTAATTATATAGCCGCTGAACATTTCCAGTTCTGTAGGTTTGCCGTCATGAAAATCCCTTTGAAGGGATGTTGTTGAAGTGGCAGGAAATACATAGCGGAACTTTCTCATAAGCTCATCTATATCCGCCTGTGTGACATTTATGTTTTTCGCTTTTGCTACGTTCCATGCCTCATCCATAAGGGTTTCAAACTGTGCGGTTTTTTCAGGATTTTCCCTGATATGGCCTGTGTCACAGTCATAGTATGCGGTGATGACATTTTGCGAGCAGTTGAGTATGTATTTGTTCCACGTTTCCGCCTCTATATCTGCAGGAATTTGACAGTCGATACCTACTTTATTTAAGAAAGCATTGACGGTATGAACGGCAGCTTTGTGTCTTTCGTCATTTACAATAGTGCCCATATATAATGGGGCGATAGTTCCCACCTGGCTTATGGAGAAGTCATCATTGGCAAAGGCCGAAATATATATTAGGGAATCCAAAACGATATTCTTTGGAAAGGCCTTGCGTATTTTTTCGGCGTTGTCAACTCCGTTCATTACCGGAACTATGATTGTATTAGCTGCTACCTGTTCCTTTAGCTCATTACAAACCTGTTCCACGGAAAATCCTTTTACGCATATAAAGATAATATCCTGTGGTCCGATATCGGAGGTTTCGGTCACCTTTTCCGGATATGCTGTAAAGCTGCCGTGCATTTCGCTTTTCATAGATATTCCATTTTGAGATAGACTTTCTTTGCGACTGCCACGGGCTGCCAATGTTATATGCTTATCATGCTTACATAGCATGGCTGCGATGTATCCACCGACTCCACCGATACCGACAACTGCAGCACGCAGATCATTAAAATTATTATTCATCATCTGAATTCCTTTCTATTGAAGTCTACATTTCACCGATGGCGAGCTTTGCAGCGGTAAGTCCGTGTATGATTGTAGTATCAAAGAGAGGAATGTCTGTATGCTCCTGCTGCATAAGAAGCCCTATTTCAGTGCAGCCCAGTATAACTCCTTCGGCGCCTTGTGCTATAAGCTTTTCTGCAATGCGATAAAAGGCATCTTGGGATTCTTTCTTTACTATACCAAAGCCTGTTTCATCATAAAGAACCTTATCTATAAATTCTCTGTCTGATTCGTCCGGAATAATCACATTGAGGCCTTTGTCGATAAGGCGCTGCTTGTAAAAATCCTCTTCCATGGTAATGCGCGTACCCATCAGTCCTATGGTTTTGATTCCCTTTGATAGAATATCATCAGCTGTTGCATCAGCTATATGAAGCAGAGGTGTGCTGACATTGGCTTCCAGGAAAGGAGCGTGCTTGTGCATTGTATTTGAGCAGATAATGTAAAAATCGCAACCGGCAGCTTCGATTTTTTTTGCCCCTTCCAAAAGTACCTGTTCCTGTTCGTCTTTGCGGTTTACGAAAACATCCTGGAGATTGACATTTACCAGCACCATTTCAGCGCAGTTATATTCGCCGAGCTTTTCGGCTATGTAGTTATTTATATATTCGTACATTTGCAGTGAGGAGTGCCAAGAAAGTCCTCCTATCAGTCCTATGGTTTTCATGGATTTGTACCTCCTTTTTTTCGTATATGTAAAGTATACAACTTTTGGCGGAGTTTGTACCAGTTAATGTGTGATATAATATAAAACAGAGAACAGAAAAGGAGTGATTTAAAATGAAGGAAAGAAACGATATTTTAAATGCTATGATAGAAAGACGCAGCATCCGCGGATTTAAGCCGGATATGCCTTCTGAAGAGCTCATAGATGATGTTATTGAAGCGGGCCTTTATGCGGCTAGCGGCATGGGCAAGCAGTCTCCGATAATAATAGAAGTAACAGATAAAGAAACTAGGGACAAGCTATCTGCATTAAATGCAGAAATCATGGGTAAGGATATAGATCCATTTTACGGAGCTCCTGTTGTGCTTATCGTTTTGGCAGATAAAAATAGACCTACTTATGTATACGACGGAAGCCTTGTGATGGGTAACATGATGCTCGCAGCTCACAGCCTGGGTCTTGGCAGCTGTTGGATTCACAGAGCCAAGGAGGAATTTGACAGACCGGAAGGAAAGGAAATCCTTAAAAGCCTTGGAATAGAAGGCGACTATGAGGGAATAGGCCACTGTGTTATCGGATATGTCAAAGATGAATATCCTAAGGCAGCGGCGAGAAATGAAGGCAGAGTATATAAAATAAAATAAGCAGTTTTTGATATATTGTAAAAGCGACCTTCTTGAGGGTCGCTTTTTATTTGAAAGTATTTTATTACAGAGGCAAATCCTTTTTTGTAAATATAATGGTACCTGTAATATAGAGGACTATGGAAATGGATAGCATTATTATGAAGCTAGGAAGATAACCATTGTCATCAAGAATCTTTTGAGTATCAAATAAAGTGTTAAGAGTAAAATATTTTAAAAAGTCCAGGCTGTCTGAAAGTTTAATAATAAGGCTCATGACAAAAAAGTAAAGAGGTATTCCGGCACCTGGTATAAGAGAGTTCTTCGATGTATTAAAAATACAGGAAGAACAGAAGCAAATGCTGCTAATGGTAAGATGATACAAAAAAACACCTAGATTCATTTTAAGAAATGTTTCTGTATCCAGTGCATCCGGCTGAAACATATCGGCAAAGAAAATACCTGCAGCAGATACGATTCCCCACATAACAGCTAGAGATAATATGAAATATAATGCACTTGATAAAACTATTTTGAGGCGTGTTACTGGCGTAGATAAAAAACCGGCAAGGTAGCCTTTGTCAATTTTCTCGGCTATGAGGCGATTTCCCACAAGGATTGAATACACCATGGGAAACAATATTGCCATAAGAGCATAAAAGGAATTTGCCATAAAGCCTATCAGAGTACCGTTTCCAGTTAATATATTTTCCAAAAGAGTGCCGCTTAATCCTGCCTGTGTATCTGTCATGATGGCAGGTGTAAATACATTTGTCATTACTATGAGGAAAATGCATAAAACAATGGTAAATGCCGCAAGGAATTTCAGATTTGATTTTGTAATATATTTAAAATAAGGGATACTTATCATTTTTCGTCACCTCCGTAAAACCGCATGAAATACTCCTCAAGAGTATGCTTTTCCTCAGTGAAAAATGCAATTTCATATTGAGAAAGTGTGTGTATTAACCGATTGAGTTCACTGTCTGTTATAGAAACGATAGCAAATTTACCGTTTTTATCTATTTCTGAATTGGGATACATGAGTGCAAATGTTGCTATGTCGGATTCTTTATTAAATCCTATTTTGTATGTTTTGTATTGAGCATCTTTCATTTCCTTAACGGTAATCTGGCGTATTAGCCTGCCGTTTCTAATCATAACTACTCTGTCGCAGGTTTTTTCAACTTCGTCAAAAATATGTGAGGAAAGCAGTATGGTTTTACCTTTTTCTTTCTCGGATTGTATTAGGTCTATAAATCTGCTTTGCATAAGAGGGTCGAGACCGCTAGTGGGCTCATCTAAGAGCAATATGTCAGGATTATGCATAAAGGCGGCAACTATACCAAGCTTTTGCTTCATACCCTTTGACATTTTTCGTATTTTAATATTAGGATCAAATTCAAATATATTGATTAGAGATTTAGCGAAGGAAAAATCTTTTGTACTGCGCATGCGTGATATGAGATGAAGATATGCGATTCCTGTCATATCATTAGGGAAGCAAATTTCACCGGGAAGATAACCAATCTTTTGTTGTATCTCTTTTTGATTGCACCAACAGTTCATATTACATATAGATGCGCTGCCGGATTGGGGTTTTATGAATCCCATTAGGTGGCGCATTGTAGTGGTTTTACCGGCTCCGTTTGGTCCAAGATAGCCGCATACTTCGCCATGGGTAAGGGAAAGAGTTATATCAAATATGCCCTTCCCATTACCATAGTCTTTTGTAAGATTGTTTATTTCTATGGCTTTCATAACTGGTCTCCTTATTTGGTTTTATAAACAAATGGTAACTGCTATATTTCATGACTTCAATCGACAATAATATGAAAAATGTCCATTTTGTGATAAACTTTTACTCGGAATCGGAGGAAAACATGAAGGGCATTGATACTGAAAAGGAATTTCAAACAGCATTTTGGAAATGTTACGAGAAGGAACCATTGGAAAAGATTTCCGTAGGAAAACTGTGTCAGAGCGCAGGGTATAACCGTTCGACATTTTATAATCATTTTACTGATATATATGAGTTGCGTGAAAAGTGCGTTGATGAAATGCTAGAACCGGTTAAGGCAAAAATTATGGACATTGAAGATATTAAAATGTTGTTTTACGGTAATGCTGCGGAGTTAATGATTTCTGGTAACTTCCTTAAAAATAATAAACATATAGAAACGTTGTTTAAATGGCATGATGAATATATATTAGGGGATAGAGTTAAAAATAATTTAATGATGTGTGTGATGGTTCACCATAAAGAAGCAATATTCGATATTGAAAAACTAGAAATAATTCTCGATTATCAACTTGCAGGTGCTTTTGGAGTAATAAGAAATTGGTACAATAATGGAAAGCATTCAGAAGGAGATATGCTTAAGGAAATATTTGAAATTGCTTCAAAGGGAGTGTTTAATGCATTAAGAGAAATCTTAGAATAGAATTATATACTTAAAGCAAAACAGCGACCGAGGATAAAAGGCCGCTGTTTTTGCATAAAACAAGTTATTTGGGGAATGTTTTATTTGATATATTTCTTTTTAAGAAGTGCCGCACAGCCTGCACCACCTGCAACGAGCAGAGTCAGAGCAGCTGCCATAGCAAAGTCATCGGAAGTCTTTACAGGATCATTTTTGGAAACCTTGTTAGAACCCTTGCCAGAGCCCATTGCTTTATTGTCAGTTGATTCAGAGGTTGCAGTATTTGAATTTTGAGAATCGTTGTTTACAGCTGAATCATTATTATCCGATGAACTGTTATTATCGCCGCTTGCATTTCCAGTATTGTCATCAGTTGATACATCGGAATCTTCTTCATCATTGGCATATGTTAACGGATTGCCAAGGGCGGAAATATAGTCGCTTCCTGCCTGATCATTTACATCTTCTGCAAATACATATATTGAAGTGTTTTCGGTGGTAAGCCCATCAGGCAGCTGGAATTGTGATGTAGTAGCACTTTCATCTGTATTTACAGCTCCGTAATAGAGCAGATTGTTGTCTTTGTCAAATACAGCTGCGGATACCTGTGTGGCATCGCCAAGCACATCGGAAGCAGCTTTGTGATTTACTGTTATATTGTTGCCGTCTGCTGTGGCTGTCGCTTCCATGGTGCTATCTGAAGCGGTTAATGTCAGTTCCCAAGTGCTTGAACTGTCGGAGGTCACGGCTGACAGAGCTTCTTTATCCGCTGTAGGGCTTGTGACAAATGCCACATTGGATAAATCAATGTTAAATGCTGGGCTGACGCCGACATTGTCATTGGTCAATACCTGACTTACAAGAGCACCGTTATCGGAAATAGCTCGGCCATGAGCTTGAAGAAATGCCGCAGTAGGGGAAGTACGCAGCCACCATTTTGTTGCTTGTCCTTGAGAATCAGTTTTTATTTTGCTATCGTTATCACTACTATAATAATTATTAGCTTCATTTATGCTAAGCAGAAATACATTATCTGTAGTTTCATAGTCCTTATTAGATGTTGTATAGGTTTCTGCCTGATGCTCAGTGCTAAGTATTGCATTTTTCTCTGCTGATGAAAATACATTTGCATTTGCATAAAATTCATCACCGTTAAGCAAAATCTGAATGTTACTTCCTGGCCAAGCGTTCTTCGCTTCCTGATTTGGGTTTTTGCTGCTGCCGCTGAATGGCATATCAAAAAGAGTTGTTTCAGAATTTAAAAGTGCCGAATTACCGTCTGCATTTAGCACATTGTATATAACAGGGGAGCCGTTATACTGTCCGTAATATACCTTTGTGCCGTTATATGCGGAAGTGGTAAGAATTTAGCTGCCCACATTGAAATTATCGGTTTCCGTTGCTGCGGAGGCAGCCTCTGTGTTAATCATAGCCGCTGATGAAGCTATAAGTGCAAAACTAAGAGCTGATGCTACGGTTTTCTTTATGGTTTTTGAATTTATCATTGTAGTCCTTCCTTTCGTAGATTTTGTTTTATTGTTCAATATGTATTTTTTTTGATCACCGCGAATGATTTATATTTGATGTAAATATTTATACACCTATAAAAATAATAATGCAAGAATATTTTTACACAATCTATTATAAAAATACCATATCTATTCTGTAAGAACAGATATAGACAGGGTGTTTAATAATGAATTGATTACAGCTTGCTGAATAAATATTTAATGTGAATAGATATCATCTGCTAATTATGGGCAAAAGGCCGGTTTCGTGATAAAATATATCTATCTGAATAAAGAGGAGGAAATAAGATGAGCTCAAAAGTGTATTTTGCAGATATGCATGTCAAAATGGGAGACAGCATACTCGATAAATTTAAAAGATTGATTATTAAAGCCGGAATCGACGAAATCGATTTTCAGGATAAATTTGTAGCGGTAAAGGTGCATTTCGGAGAAGTTGGCAACATGGCTTTTCTGCGTCAGCAGTATGCCAAGGTTCTGTGCGACCACATTAAGGAAAAGGGCGGAAAGCCTTTCCTGACAGACGCAAATACTCTGTATGTGGGATACAGAAACAACGCTCTCAATCATCTGGATGCGGCATATATGAACGGCTACAATCCTCTTTCCACAGGGGTGCATACAATTATTGCCGATGGTCTTAGAGGAACCGATGAAAGGGCTATTCCTGTTGAAGGCGGCGAATATGTAAAGGAAGCCAAGATAGGTGCAGCCATTGCGGAAGCTGATATCGTAATCGCCCTTTCTCACTTCAAAGGCCATATCAATGCCGGATTTGGCGGATGCCTTAAGAACATCGGTATGGGAAGCGGCTCAAAGCAGGGTAAGATGGAAATGCATAGCAGCGGAACACCTAGAATTTCTAAGAGTAGATGTATCGGATGCGGAATGTGTGTTAAGAACTGTGCCAACGATGGTGTCCATGTAATCGACGGTAAAGCTGTTATCGATGAGGAGCACTGCCTTGGATGCGGTTTCTGTATCGCATACTGTCCTAAGGAAGCTATCATGACAAAGTGGGATGAAGCTAAGCCGGTAATGAATAAGAAAATTGCCGAATACACCAAGGCAGTAATCGACGGAAAGCCATCATTTAATATCAACATGCTGATAGATGTTTCTCCGCAGTGTGACTGCGATAGTTGCAACGATGTGCCTATTATTCCTGATGTGGGAATGTTCGCTTCCTTTGACCCAGTTGCCATTGACCAGGCATGTGTAGATGCTGCAAACAGACAGCCTGTTATAGAAGGCAGTGCAGCCGATGTGGAAGAACACGACCATGACCACGATCACGACCATGTTCACGATTTGTTCAAGGTTGTACATCCTGACACCGACTGGGAAGCAGGACTTATACATGCTGAAAAGCTCGGTATCGGCACAAGAGAATATGAACTGGTGACAGTTGAATAGGATTATCAAAGTAATAGAGCCCGCGACAATGTTCGTGGGCTTTTATTGTATCGGCAAAAAAACAAAAGCGAGATTACTTTACAATTATAGATTTATTGCCGATAATATGATATGCTATTTCATAATGAAGGATATCTTTTAAGTTGGAAGGAAATTGATATATGAGATATATTTCGGTAAGAGAAATGGCTAAAAAATGGAATATGTCAGAACGAAGTGTAAGAAACTATTGCACTCAAGGGCGAGTACAAGGTGCCATTTTAAAAGGAAAGACTTGGAATATTCCGGAAAACGCAGAAAAGCCGGAGCGTTTAAATAAGAAAAAGGAATCACAAATTACTTTACTTGATATTTTGCAGGATCAAAAAAAGAATAAGTATTCTGGTGGTATTTATCATAAAACACAGATTGACTTGACATACAATTCAAATCATATAGAAGGAAGTCGTCTGACATATGACCAGACAAGATATATATTTGAAACCAATACTATTGGTGTTGAAAATGAAGTTTTGAACGTAAATGATATTATTGAAACGGTAAATCATTTTCGCTGTGTTGATGTGGTTATTGATAATGCAAAAGCTACGTTAACAGAAAAATTTATAAAGGAGCTGCATCTTATTTTGAAAACCGGCACTAGTGATGCGGGTAAGGCTTGGTTTGCCGTTGGTGATTATAAAAAACTACCTAATGAAGTCGGAGGGATGGAAACAGCTTTGCCGGAAGAAGTCAATGATAAGATGAAAAGATTGCTGTCTGATGATAACAGCAAGAAAGGAAAAACTTTGGAGGACATTCTTGAATTTCATGTAAGATTTGAGCGTATACATCCTTTCCAAGATGGTAATGGCCGTGTGGGAAGATTGATTATGTTTAAGGAATGTCTAAAATATAATATCGTGCCGTTTATTATTGATGATGACTTAAAGTTTTTTTATTATCGCGGCTTAAAGGAGTGGAATCAAGAAAGAGGTTATCTAATTGATACTTGTCTTGCGGCACAGGATAAATATAAGGCATATTTGGATTATTTTAGGATTGATTATTGATAAAAGCGAGGAATTTGAAGGATGAAAAAAATACTGTTCATATGCCATGGTAATATCTGCCGCAGCACAATGGCTGAGTTCGTACTTAAAGATATGGCAGCAAAGCAAGAGCTTTCTCACGAGTTTGAAATAGCGTCAGCTGCTACCAGTAGAGAGGAAATCGGCAACGATACCCATCACGGCACAAAACGTAAGTTAGACGAAATTGGCATACCGTATACAAGGAGAAAAGCAAGGCAGATGACTGCTGCCGACTATGCTTACTATGACTATATTATAGGAATGGATGATGCAAATATAAGAAATATACTGCATATTGCAGGTGGAGATGCCGAGGGTAAAGTCTCTAAACTTCTGGACTGGGCAGATGATAGGGGCGATAGGGATGATATTGCAGATCCTTGGTATACGGGCAATTTCGACTTAACTTACGATGATGTGGAGAGGGGCTGTAGAGGCCTTTTGGAAAAGTTGAAAAAAGCAAAATAATATAGTATAATCACATCGTTGTTGTAGAGGCAACGATGTGCTAATGTAGCTCAATGGTAGAGCAGCTCATTCGTAATGAGCAGGTTGGGGGTTCAATTCCCTTCATTAGCTCCACAAAACCGTTGAAATTTCAACGGTTTTATTTTATTTGCAGGTAAAATGGTGCAGAAATGGTGCACAATATTACTCAGATTTTATAAATGCCTGTAGTTGTTGAGAGAGCTTTTCAGAGACTGTGAGAAAAAGTCTGTAAATTAGAAATCAATAATGAGCCTTCTATGGTAAAATCAATTAACCATAGGAGGCTTTTCAAATACCCTCGCTACGCTGGGGCAGACCCTGGCAAAGAAAAAAGAAATTTACAAAGTAAAACCATTAAATGAAAACAAAAAGAATATCATCGCAGCTCTAATAGATGAATATGATATTCAGACTGCTGATGATATCCAAGAAGCTTTGAAAGATCTTCTTGGTGGAACCATCAAATCTATGATGGAAGCCGAAATGGACGATCATCTAGGCTATGAAAGTTATGAACGTAGCGATAATGATAATTATCGCAATGGAACTAAGAAAAAGACTGTTCGTAGCAATTATGGTGAATTCCAAATAGATGTTCTTCAAGACAGACAAAGTAGCTTTGAACCTAAAGTCGTTAAAAAACGTCAAAAAGATATCTCCGGCATAGATCAACAGATTATCAGCATGTATGCCAGAGGACTTACCACAAGACAAATTTCCGAACAAATGGAGGAAATATACGGTTTTGAATGCAGTGAAAGTTTCATCTCCGATGTCACAGATAAAATACTGCAGCAAATAGAAGACTGGCAAGATAGGCCTCTTGATGAAGTATATCCTGTTATGTTTATTGATGCTGTACATTTTTCTGTAAGAGAAGACAATCGCATAAAGAAGCTTGCAGCGTATGTGGTATTAGCAATCACAATGGACGGACAAAAGGACGTTGTCTCCCTTCAAATAGGTGAAAACGAAAGCAGTAAATTCTGGCTCAGTGTGCTAAATGATCTTAAGAACCGAGGAGTTAAAGATGTTATGGTAATGTGCTGATGGGCTTACAGGCATCAAAGAGGCTATTGCAGCCGCTTTTCCAGAAGCAGAATATCAAAGATGTATTGTTCATCAAGTGCGAAATACTCTTAAATATGTCAGTTACAAAGATAAAAAAGCATTCGCTACTGATCTTAAAGCAATTTATCTTGCCCCAAATGAAAACCAGGGTTATGAAAATATGCAGATTGCAAAAGACAGATGGGATAATAAATATCCACATGCAATGAAAAGTTGGGAGCAAAACTGGGATGTACTAACTCCGATATTTAAATTCTCAACTGATGTACGAGAAGTCATCTATACCACTAACGCCATTGAAAGTTTGAACAGTACCTACAAGAAATTAAATAGGCAAAGAACTGTATTTCCAAGTGATAAAGCATTACTAAAATCCTTGTATTTATCGACTCTTCAGGCTACGAAGAAATGGACTCAGCCACTTAGGGGCTGGGGCAAAGTATATGGAGAATTTTCCATAATGTATGGTGATAGATTTAGACCTGCAAATTCCTAAAATTAAAAATCAAGGCTCCTTCAGATGAGGGAGTCCTTGACATGCATAAAATCTGACTTTATATTGTTTGTATCAATTCAAAATGGCTAATTCTATCCGTTTCTCACTAAGTAATTACCATAGAAGGTAATTTACAGACTTTTTCTCACAGTTTCTCGCCTTGAATTTTATCTATTTGCGATTAAATAAATTATATAAAATATCCATCCTATAGCTAAAATTTTACTTGTTATGTCAATAAACTTATTAAAATACTTCTTCCATTTTTGCTTATTTGTCATTTTACTTATATCCTTTTATGTATACACTCAATGGCTTCCATCCATATAAATATGTTCCTTCCTTATGCAAATATGTTTTCTGATATTCTAATTTACATCCAACTTCAAACCCTTTATTTCCAGCAGCAGCATTAACAGCTCCTGTCACTGATAATATCCAGGAAACCAAAGTAATAATGATAATTATTTTGGAAGATAATCGACAATGAGATTAGTCATATTAGCCTTTTCAGAAATAGAAAAAATTGTCTTGCATAATACTTTAAATGCAAAGTAACCAAATATTACTCCTATAGCATTGCATATGATATCATCAATGTCTATCTGTCTTAAAGTGTACCCTATTATCAAGAGTTGGCATAATTGTCCTAGTTCAAGTATTATGCCGGTGCAGATACTAATTAGGGTCATTTTCTTTAATGAAAACTTATTTCTAAATATCAATGGAATTAGGAAACCCATCGGGAGCGTTGCGATTATATTATATAAACTAGTTATATTAAAAATATCTGTAATAGGTATTAGATGTATAAAATTTAATATATTACCGCCAAGTTCTTCTTCCATTGATGGACTCATATATATCGGGAATTGCGTTATGTCAATTAAGTAATATAAATATGTAAAAAATACAAGCAAACATATTAGTCTTATATACTTATATTGCTTTGTGGTTTTTAGAACTATGGTAGTTATTCCTATACATATAATAATATAAGTTATTAACAAGTTGCCTTCAAAAAAGTATGACATTAAAATCTCCTTTTTAAATATTTCTTAAAGTGGCATTACCAATTATTCTTCTTCCATCGGCATTTGCTCTATATACGACGAGATAATATTTAGTACCACCTCCAACGCTAGAAAATGTTCCGGAAAAAGATTTCTTTCCATTTGCTTTAGGAGTCACTTTTACTGCACCGAAATAATTTCCAGTCGTTCGATTCCATAATTCAATGGTTATAGTATTAGGGCCAACTGCACCAGGCCTAGAATTAATAACATTTTTAACCTCCCTGATTATAATTAAAGGAATAACTTTGAGTACATTATCACTAAAGTTTATATATTAAGTAAAGCAACAAAAGTTAACATCGGGCGCAACGCTGCGTTGCACATGAGTCTAACCGTTCAATTTACTTGGTTTTAGATTATATGCTTCGTATACGCTTGATAAGCAAGATAGTATTTAAAATCATTCTGATTTAAAATCTCCAACTTGCTTATCGCTTCACTTCGCATTTGTGGCAATTAAGAAGTTGACGGCGGCTCTTATGCCAAAGCATCTATTTGTTATAATGAAGTGGGATTTATAGGAGGCATTATGGGAGATCATTATAGACATTTAAAGTATGAAGAACGAGTTGTAATAGCAATAAGGCTAAAAGACAAATGACCAATAGCTAAAATTGCACAAGAAATAGGGGTAAGCAGAAAAACTATATATAATGAAATAAAGCGAGCTGGATATATGCACAGAAATACCGACTGGACTGAAGAATACAGGTATGATCCGGATTTAGCTCAAAAGGATTATGATTGGAAGCAATCGGCTAAAGGTTCAAAGCTGAAAATAGACGAAGATCATGCTCTCGCAGAATTCATTGAAGATAAAATAATGAATGAAAATTATTCTCCTGCTGCTGTTTTAAGGCTGCTTGAAAAGGAGAATTTCAAAACTGAAATAAGATCCGTGAACACGATTTATGCGTATATTCGTTTCGGCGTATTCATGAATTTAAGAGAAAGTCATTTACCACATAAAGGAAAGAAGAAAAAAAGAAGAGTAGTAAAGCGTGGGAAAAGACAACATGGACGATCTATCGAAATGAGACCTTCTGAAATTGATACAAGGAAAGAGTTTGGACACTGGGAGATGGATTGTGTAATAGGTAAGCAAAGAAATAAGAAGACCTTACTTGTTTTGACAGAGCGTAAAACGAGATATGAGATAGTTGAAGTTTTAAAAAGAAAAACAGTCAAGGAAGTACAAAAGGCTTTGAATAGAATAGAAAAGAGATATGGCGGTGATTTTTATCGTTTGTTCAAATCTATTACAGTGGATAATGGATCTGAATTTGCCACTCAGAAAGCTTTAGAAAAGGCTGTGAGAAGAAAGAATAATAGGACGATGGTATATTATTGTCATCCATATACTTCGTGTGAAAGAGGCAGTAACGAAAATCAAAATAAAATGATAAGAAGGTGTTTGCCGAAAGGTAGTGATTTTGATGCGATCCTTACAACCCAAAAGGCAAAAGCGATTGAGAAGTGGTTAAACGATTATCCTAGAGAATTGTTCCAAGGAGAAAGTACCTCAAGTGTGTTTTATGAAGAATGTCGTAAGCTGAAACTTAAAAAGGTTATACAATACGGAAGAGATGCACCAGCGTGTTAAAGATAATTAGTTCATAAGCTGCTTATCGGCGGTTATTTATCTAACCGCTATTTATAGTATGCAATTTTTGTCGCTTTAGGTTTTGACAAATTGTTATAAATGTAATTTTGATATTTAACATATTTTATGTAGATGTCATAGGCATAATTTACAATTATTTATGATATGTTAGCATTAGTGTTAACATATTTTTATTATGCGTAAAAAGAATTTCTAACATTTTATGAAAATTTGTTACATTTTAACTTGACATTTTCAAGATATTATATACTATTCAAAAACCCTTGCAACTATACCATTTATATGGTATTATATTTGCAGTTAATAAGCGACTGACAAGGAGTGGGCAAAAGCCCACTCTTTACTTTTGAAATCGGATAAATAAATCGCTAATGACAAAGGAGGTCATATGGCTAAGAAAAAGATAAAGGATCAGGTCAGCGATATTCTGGCAGGATACCTTGAAGAAAACGGTCTTGAGCTTTGGAATGTTGAATTTGTAAAGGAAGCAAGAGATTGGTTTTTAAGGGTATATGTGGATAAAAAGCCGGGAGCAGAGCAGGAATATGTGAGCATTGAGGAATGCGAAAATGTAAGCAGATTCTTAAGCGAAGCTTTGGATGAGCAGGACCCAATAGAGCAAAATTACTATCTTGAGGTGTCCTCTCCGGGATTGGATAGAGAGTTGATTACCGAAGATCATTACAGAAGATATTTAGGCAGTGTCGTTGAAATGAAACTGTATAAAGCCATCGACGGCAAAAAGGAAATATCCGCTGTGTTGGATGATATTGATGATGATAAGTATTATCTGACCGTTGATGACGGTTCAAAAATAGAAGTGGAAAAATCTCAGGTGGCTAAAACAAGGCTTGCCGTGATTATATAATCGAGGAAAGGAAAGGAAAATGAACAAGGAATTTATAGAAGCGATAGAAGAGCTTGAGGCGGAAAGAGGCATATCAAAGGAAATGCTCTTTGAAGCAATCGAGTCTGCGCTGGTTTCTGCGTACAAAAAGAACTACGGAACTAATCAGAATGTTTCCGTGGACATAGACAAGATAACAGGAGATATAAATGTTTATATGTCTATGGATGTGGTAGAGGAAATAGAAGACGAAAATTCTCAGATTTCCCTTGAGGAGGCTCAGGAAATCGACCCTGACTACGAAGTTGGTGATGTGGTTGAATACATGGTAACTCCTATGGACTTCGGAAGAATTGCGGCACAGACTGCAAAGCAGGTTGTGGTTCAGAGAATCAGAGAAGCCGAAAGAACAATGGTATTTGATGACTATGTGGACAGAGCCGGTGAAGTGGTGACAGGTATCGTTCAGAGAGACAGCAACGGTACACTTTTCATCAACATAGGCAAGACAGAGGGTATTCTCTCATTAAGAGAGCAGGTGCCTGGAGAGCACTTTGCCGTTGGGGACAGAATCAAAGTCTACATCATGGATGTTAAGAGAACTACTAAGGGACCTCAGGTATTCCTTTCCAGATCTCATCCGGGACTGGTTAAGGGACTCTTTGAGCTGGAGGTTCCAGAAATTGAAGAGGGCATTGTTGAAATCAAGAGCATTGCAAGGGAAGCAGGCTCAAGAACAAAGATGGCCGTATATACAGAAGACGACACTATTGATCCTGTTGGCGCCTGTGTAGGTGCTAGAGGCGCAAGGGTTCAGAATGTAGTTGACGAGCTTTACAACGAAAAGATAGATATCATCACATGGAGCGAGGATCCTGCAACACTGATAAGAAATGTACTTTCTCCGGCACAGGTGGAAAGCGTTGAAGTGGATGAAGAGGAAAAAATCGCAGAGGTGGTTGTTCCGGATCATCAGCTTTCACTGGCAATCGGTAAATCCGGACAAAATGTTCGTCTGGCAGCTAAGCTCTGCGGATGGAAGATAGATATAAAGAGCCATACTCAGGCTGAAGAAGGTCCTTCAGAGGAAATAGATGAGCCTGAGGATGAAATTATAGAAGTAGTTGCACCTGAAGAGGAGTAAGATGAAAACTCAAAAGACACCTATGAGAAAGTGCATAGGCTGCAATACCTCAAAGCCTAAAAAAGAGCTTATAAGAATTGCCTGCTACGAAGGTGAAGTTACGGTGGATATCACCGGTAAGGCAAAGGGCCGCGGCGTATACATCTGCAAGGATGCAGAATGCCTAAATAAGGCCATTAAAAGAAAAGCATTTAAGAGATCCTTTGGACAGGATATAACAGAGGAACAGCAGCAGACGCTTTTAGAGGAAATAAAAAAGCATGAAGAATAGTAAAGTAAAAACCTATATGGGATTTGCAAAACGTTCCGGAAATTTAATAACCGGAGCAGATACATGCATCATGAATATGAAAAAGAAAAAGGTAAAGCTGCTTATCGTTGCTGAAGATATTTCTGAAAACAGCAAGGATAAGATATTATCCGCAGCAAAGGCTAGTGGTACACCCTACAGGATGTACGGAACAGGCGAAGAGCTTTCCCATGCCATAGGCAGCGGAGGAAAGATGATATTCGGAATAATGGAAAAGGGCTTTGCCGAAAGCATAACTAAAGAGATAGATCAGGAAAGTCAGGACGAAAGGAGGGGTTCTTATGACAGTGAAGATAGGTGATCTGGCAGCGAAGCTGGGACTTACCAACAAGGAAGTGGTAAGTCAGGCGGTTTCCATGGGAATAGCCGCAAAAACAGCAAGCAGTTCCATTTCCGATGAGGACGCGCTGGCAGTTGAAAATGCGCTGAAAAATAAGAATACAGAGGAAACAGAGACTAAGGTGGTAAGAGCGGAAAGCAAAAAATCGGTATCAGCCGATGACGGTGAGCCTAAGGTTCAGGTTAAGGCCGCAAAGGTAGTTAAAGCCGCTACACCGAAAAAATCCCAGCCTAAGACAGATAAAAAATCGGAGAGTGCCCCAGTAAGGAAAGCTCCTATAGGAAGACCTATAACAAAGGCGGAGGCAGAGAGCAGAAGAAGACCTGCAGGAATTCCTATAACTAAAAAGGAAAAGGCCGAAAAGGAAGCTCAGGCAGCCAGAGAAAAGGAAGAAATCCTGGCTCAGAAAGAGGCTGAAGAGCAGGCAGCTAAAGCAGCAGAAGGCGCTGAAAAATCCGAAGCAAAGGAAAAGACAGCTGAAAAGACTGAATTCAGAGGACCTAAGGTTATAAAGAGAGCAGAGGACATCAAAAAAGAAGAAGAAATGAAGGCTGCTCAGAAAAAGGCTGAGGCTGAAAAAAAGGTAAAGAAAGAAAAAGAAAAGGAAAAGAAGGCAGCTGTTGCGGCTCATTCGCCAGCACCTGCTGCACCTGCGGCTCCTGAAAAGGGCGATTCCAGAAAGTCCAGAAAGAAGGATAAGGACAGAGAAAAGGAACGCAACAGAGAAAAAGAGGATAAGAACAGCCGCAGAAAGGATAAAAAGAAAAAGAATTCAAACGGCATGAGCCAGTACGGTGAAGGTGCTTTGGAAAAGAAAACAAGAAAGAAATCCCAGAAAAAAGCAAAACCGGAACCTGAACAGGATGTGGAAATGGAAGCAGTACCTGCAGGAACTAAGGTTATAAACATTCCTATTACCGTTGCAGGTTATTGCGAACAGGTTGGGGTATCCGTTTCACAGGTTATCATGACTCTGATGAAGCTGGGTATCGTAACAAACATCAATGCAAATCTGGATGAAGATACAGCTCTGATATTAAGTGAAGAACTGGGTATCAGCGTTGTAATCGGAGCCGTCGAGGAAGAAGATATCGATGAAGGTATCGAAGATTTCGAAGATAAGGAAGAGGATCTGGTTCATAGACCGCCTATTATCACAGTAATGGGTCACGTTGACCACGGTAAGACTTCCTTGCTTGACGCTATCAGAGCTACAAATGTAACAGCTTCCGAATCCGGCGGAATCACTCAGCACATAGGTGCTTCCGAAGTAAAGCTCAACGGACAGAAGATAGTATTTTTGGATACTCCAGGTCACGAAGCATTTACTGCCATGAGAGCAAGAGGTGCTGACATCACAGACATCGCTGTACTGGTTGTTGCAGCCGATGACTCCGTAAAACCTCAGACAGTGGAATCAATCAGCCATGCCAAGGCAGCAGGGGTACCTATTATAGTTGCTATCAACAAGATGGATAAGCCTGGTGCAAACCCTGATCTGGTTAAGACTGACCTGGCTGAACACGGCGTGCTGGTCGAAGACTGGGGCGGAGATGTTATCAGCGTACCTGTTTCTGCAAAGACTGGTGAAGGCATCGAAAACCTTTTGGAAATGATATTGCTGCAGGCAGAAGTGCTTGAACTTAAGGCAAATCCTAAGAGACTGGGTCTTGGTACTGTTATCGAAGCAAGACTTGATAAGGCAAAGGGACCAGTGGCAACTCTGCTGGTTACAAACGGTACAGTTAAATCAGGACAGAGTATCGTAGCTGGAAACACTTCCGGTAGAATCAGACTTATGACTGACTACAAGGGCACTACAATTAAGAAGGCAGGCCCTGCCACAGCTGTGGAAATTCTCGGTCTTGACGATGTACCTTCAGCCGGTGACGATTTCCATGTGGTTAAGGATGATAAGCTGGCAAGAGAAATCGCCGATAAGAGAAAGCAGAAGCAGAGAGAAGAAATCCTTGCAAGAAATGCAAGCTCAACTCTTGAAGATCTGTTCAGCCAGATTAAGGAAGGCGAAGTTAAGGATCTGAACCTTATCGTCAAAGGTGATGTTATGGGTTCCGTAGGTGCCGTTGTTTCATCCCTTGAAAAGCTTTCAAACGATGAAGTCAGAATTAAAATTGTTCACTCAGGCGTTGGTGCCATAAATGAGTCCGACGTTACTTTGGCAAGCACTGCAGGTGCAGTTATCATCGGATTTAATGTAAGACCTACAGGAAATGTACAGTCCATAGCGGACAGAGAAAATGTACAGATTAGAACATACAGGGTAATCTACAACATCATCGATGATGTGGAAAACGCCATGAAGGGTATGCTTGATCCTGAATTTAAGGAAGTTGTTATCGGTCAGGCAGAAATCAGAGAAACATTCAGAGTGCCTAATGTGGGTACCGTAGGTGGAGCCTATGTAACTGACGGTAACATCGCAAGAAATGCGGAGGTTCGTATCGTTAGAGACGGTATAGTAATACACGAAGGAAAGATATCTTCCTTAAGAAGATTCAAGGACGATGTCAGAGAAGTTCAGCAGGGATATGAATGCGGTATCGGTGTTGAAAACTACAACGACATCAAAGAAGGCGATGTAATCGAATGCTTCAAGATGGAAGAAGTCGAAAGGAATTAAGATTATGGGAAAAGGCTACAGACCGGGAAGACTCGGCGAGGAAATAAAAAAGATTACCAGCGATCTGCTGTTAAAGGAACTTAAGGATCCGAGACTGGAAGGCAGCCTTGTGAGCGTTACTGCCGTTGATGTTACAGGAGACGGCAGCATCGCTACGGTTTATCTGTCGGCCCTGAAAATGGGACAGCAGGACAATTCTAAAGAATATAAGGATGAGATTTTGGAAGCCATGAAAAGCTGTAAAGGTGTAATAAGACGAGAAATCGGAAAGAACATCAAGCTCAGACACGTGCCTGACCTTATATTCAAGATGGACACTTCCCTGGAATACGGAAGACATATAGACGAACTTATAGACAGCGTGGTGAAAAAAGATGAGAAATGATTCCTTTGAAAAGATTGCGAAAGTACTTAAAAAGGGAAAATCCTGTTTGATTTTCACCCATATAGTGATGGACGGGGACGCCATAGGATCAGCGGCGGCCCTGTGCCTTGCTATGCAAAAGGAAGGCATTGACGCTTATGTGGTAACTGAAGATGAGCTGGCAAAAAATCTGAGCTTTCTTGGAAAAGACCTGTGCATTGATGTTGCTGAAGCGGAAAAAATGTTTTCCGATGGCCACGATATTTCCGTATGTGTGGATTGCAGTGAGGAAAGCCGTTTTCCTAAGAGAGCGGCTTTATTTAACAATGGCGCAGTGAAGGTTTGCATAGATCATCATAAGACCGCTGATGCCATTTGCGATTACAATTATGTGGATCCTGAGGCGGGAGCAACTGCTCAGCTTGTATATAAGCTGATTAAAGCTATGGGTACGGAAATTGATAAGGACATGGCTGTGAGAATATATGCAGGTATCGCCACGGATACAGGTAATTTCCAGTATTCAAACACAACAAAGGAGACTCATCAGATTGTAAGTGAGCTTTATGACATATGTGACAGCTTTCATGAGGTTAGTGTGGAAATCTACGAAAACGAACCCTTTGCAAAGCTAAAGCTTCAGAGTGAAATCTTTGACGGAGCAGAGCTTTTTGCAGGGGGAAAGGCTGTTATTGCAAGCGTTACTCAAGATATGCTTAAACGCTGTGGTGCCGTTATGGATGACAGCGAAGGAACGGTGTCAAGGCTCAGAGCCCTTGAAAATGTTGAGGTTGCCGCACTGCTTAGAGAAAATGAAGACGGTAGCATAAAGGCCTCTTTGAGAGCCAAGACATATGCTGATGTTTCGGAACTGTGTGCTTCCCACGGTGGGGGAGGTCATGCTAAGGCGGCAGGCTTTACAGAATACGGAAATCCTGAAAAGATAAGAGAGACCCTAAAAAAAGAAATAGAGGAAAAGATAATTGGATAATATCAACGGAGTTGTCGTTGTTAACAAGCCGCAGAACTGGACAAGCCATGACTGCGTTGCTGTTGTCAGAAGAGTCATAGGAGTAAAGAGGGTAGGACATACGGGAACCCTTGACCCTATGGCCACAGGTGTTCTGCCTGTCTGCGTCGGTACAGCCGCTAGAATAAACGAATACCTGGACTACGATACAAAAACATATGATTGTGTGATGAAGTTAGGAATCATCACGGATACTTTGGATATCTGGGGAGAGGTTTTAGAAGAAAGACCGGTGCCTGATATGGATGAGGCTGTAATAGCTGAAATCATAATGGGCTTCACCGGTGAAATTTCTCAGATACCGCCTAAATACTCGGCTTTAAAGGTGGCAGGCAAAAAGCTTTACGAATATGCTAGAGCTGGGCAGGAAGTCGAGATAAAGCCGAGAAAAATTAACATAAAACATATTTCGGTAAATAATATAGATTTAGAAAATAAAGAAATCAGCTTCACCGTGGAGTGCTCAAAGGGAACATATATAAGAAGCCTATGTGCCGATATAGGCGAAAAACTGGGCTGCGGAGCCTGCATGAGCGGCCTTGTCAGAACAAAGACGGGAGTCTTTACTTTAGATGATGCGGTGGATATAGAGACTGTTAAGAAAATGAGCCGTGAGGAACTGGTATCAAAGCTGTTTCCTACGGACTATCCCCTTGTCCAATTCGGAAGAGTCGAGCTTTCCGCAAATAGGGCAAAGGATTTTGTAAACGGAAAGAAAATTCCCAAAAGGGATTTAGCTATTGTGAGGGAGTCTTCCCGGGACGGTTTTTATAATGTATATTTTAACGACACCTTTTTAGGGGTGGCAAAGCTTATAAAAGGAGTGCTTTCTGCCCATAAGGTGTTTGATGTGAGGATGCAAAATGTTAGTATTTAATTCACTGGAAGAAATTAAAGATATAAAACCGACAGTGGTAGCTTTAGGCAATTTCGACGGAATTCATCTCGGACATCAGGCTATCATAAAAAAAGCGGTAAACGACGCTACAGGAGAAGGATATAAAAGTGCGGTTTTCACCTTTGAAAACCATCCGAGAAATCTTTTAAAGAACACAGCGCCGGTAAAAAACATTCTCTATCCAGAAGATAAAATGAGAATTATAGAATCTCTGGGAATAGATTATATGTTCAATATCCCCTTCACAGAGGATATAATGAAGATGGAGGCCGAAGATTTTATAGATGAGATTCTTTTAGGCAAGCTGAACATGAAGGAAGTTCTTTGCGGCTTTAACTATCATTTCGGATATAAGGCAAGAGGAAATGTAAATCTGCTTTTAGAAGAAAGCATGAAAAAGGACTTCGGAGTTCATGTGGCTGAGCCATTTAAGGTGGACGGTCAGGTTGTAAGCTCATCTCTCATAAGAGAAAAGATTTCAGAAGGAGATATGGTGGCTTGCAGCAAATATCTTGGCAGAAATTATGCCATAGCCGGAGAAGTTGTTGTTGGCAATAAGCTGGGCCGAAAAATCGGTTTTCCAACATCAAATCTCAATATCGATGAAGGGATGGTTTCACCACCTAACGGTGTGTATATTACAAAGTGCACCTACAATGGAGTTGCCTATCCGAGCATAACCAATGTGGGACATAAACCGACAATCGGCGTTTATGCTAAAAATGTGGAAACCCATATTTTTAATTTTGATAAAGAGCTTTACGGTAAGATGATAAAGGTCGAATTCCTCGAAAAACTCAGAGATGAAAAGAAATTTGATTCCGTGGAGGAATTAAGCAAGGAAATTACTGCTAACTGCATTACCGCAAAGGCTTATCACAGACAGCACAGCGTATAAAATGGGCCAATGGCACAAAGATACGGAGGTTTATTATGTTAAAGAGAGTTTTAGCCGTTTATTTTAGCGGCACCGGTACAACTGAAAAAACCGTAAAGACAATCGCCAAGAAGGCGGCTGATGAACTGCGGCTTGAATACGGGGAGTGGGATTTCACTCCTCTTTTTGCAAGGGAAAAACCGCTAAACTTTACAGATGAGGATCTAGTTATATTTGGTATGCCTGTTATAGCAGGCAGAGTACCTAACCTGATGCTTAAATACCTGGCACAGATGAATGGTGGCGGAGCATTGGCAGTTCCCGTTATACTTTTCGGAAATAGGAATTTTGATGATGCCCTTGTGGAACTGAGGGATATTTTAACAGATGCCGGAGCAAAGCCTGTGGCAGCAGGAGCTTTTGTAGGAGAACATAGCTTTTCTACAATTCTCGGTGCCGGCAGACCAGACAGTGAGGATCTGGCTTTGGCTGAAAGTCTTGCCGATGTTGTGGCTAAAAAAGTACAGGATGCAGGACTTGATGCAGGTGCAGCTTGCTTTGATAAACCTGTGGAGGTGCCTGGAACACCTAAGCCTTACAGCGGATATTACCAGCCTCAGGATAGACACGGCGCACCTATAGATATAAGAAAGGTAAAACCTAAAACTGATATGTCAAAGTGTGATAATTGCGGACTTTGTGTAAAGCTGTGTCCTCTTGGCTCCATAAATCCTGATGATGTTTCTGAAATTACCGGTATATGCATGAAATGCTGTGCCTGCGTAAAAAAATGCCCTAAGGATGCAAAATACTTTGATGATCCTGGCTATATCTATCATAAAGAGGAGCTTGAGGATCTGTATCAGAGGAGAGCACAATCAGAGATATTTCTTTAAAATTGATATCTTAATGTTTTCTTAAGAAATTAGTGATCCGGCAATGTTATTATAAAACTATGAGTGAGAAAATATTAGTAGTTGATGATGAAAAGGAAATAGCAGATCTCGTTGAGTATTATCTTCAGAACGAAGGGTTTGAAGTAGTAAAGTTTTACGATTCAGATAAGGCGTGGGATTTTCTAATGGATAATGCTGTGGATATGGCTGTGCTTGATGTGATGATGCCGAAAATAGACGGAATGGAACTGCTCCGAAGAATAAGGAGAAAAGGTAATTTCCCGGTAATAATGCTCACTGCAAAAATAAGTGAAATGGATAAAATCGAAGGACTTTCCACCGGTGCAGACGATTACATTACGAAGCCGTTTTATCCGCTGGAAATGGTAGCGAGAGTAAAAGCTCAGCTCAGAAGATACAAAAAATATAATGAAGTACATGCAGAAGATGATTGTATCATATGCGGCAGCATATCCGTGGACAGAAAAAGGAGAAAATGCACGGTAAACGGAAAGGAACTTTCGCTTACTCCTACGGAGCATGAGATACTCAGAATTTTAGCGGAAGCAGACGGCAATCCTGTAAATTCAGAGAAAATGTGCAGGATGATCTGGGATGAGGATTATTATGATAAAAATACTAATACCATAACGGTTCATGTGCGTCATATAAGAGAAAAAATGGGATCGTCAAAATATATAAAGACCGTATGGGGAATGGGATATAAAATTGAAAAATAGAGAGATAAAGTTAAGACATTTGTTTTTAGCGTTAGTGATTGTACTTATATCGGTTTTTATTCTGTCACTGATAGCCGATTATCTGCTTAACGGAATTTTCCTGTCATGGATAGCTGATTCGATTATAGATGCATCATATCCTTTGAGCATAAATACCAATGCACTTAAACATCTTGCAGTTACAGGCATTTGTGTTATTGTGGCATGCGGTACAGCTGCTGCTTTTATTATAACAAAGAGACTGGATCAGAAAAATGCAGATGAATTTCGTAAAGCTATCACGGAGTATATAAAAAGTGATAATGATGAAATTCCGGAAATGCCCGAAAGATATGAAGCTGTTGCCAAAGAGATATATGAACTGAAAGATGAAGTAAACAGAAAGACATGGCTTGTAAAGGAAGAAACATCAAGGAAAAACGATCTTATCACATATCTTGCTCACGATTTAAAAACTCCGATAACATCCATAATAGGTTATCTGTCAATACTGTCGGAAGCAGACGACATGCCGGAAAAACAGAGAAAAAAGTACATCGGCATAGCGCTGGCAAAATCATACAGGCTTGATGAGCTGATAAATGAATTCTTTGATATAACAAGATATAATCTGAGCAGCATACAGCTGGATAAGAAAAATACGGATATTTCATATATGCTTGTTCAGATTGCAGATGAATTTTATCCGATGCTGAAAGAAGGTCAGCAAATTGAACTGGAGGATAACAATGTTATAAGAGCTGATGTTGATCCGGATAAAATAGCAAGAGTATTTAATAATATAATAAAGAATGCTGTCTTATACGGATACAAGAATACTGTGATAAAAATATCTGCCAAAGCGGATTTGGATAATGTTATAATTAAAATTTCAAATCGTGGAGATACTATACCTAAGGAAAAACTGGAGAGAATATTTGAAAAATTTTATAGACTGGATGAATCCAGAAACAGCAGCGCCGGAGCAGGACTCGGCCTTGCTATAGCTAAAGAAATTGTAACTTTACATGGCGGTCAGATTAATGCCGGAAGTAAAGACGGAATAACAGAATTTACTGTAGTTTTACCAAAAGCTTAAGAAAGTTTAATATTTTCTTAGGCTTTTTTTAAATTATCACTTTCACTCAAAAGATAATATGATCCTGTGAGGAGAGTGAATAATATGAGAACACAAAGAAGAAAAACACACAGATTCAGAAAAACAACAATAATGCTTATATTCGCAGCTGCCTTAGGATTTCAGATTATCAGAGTTACCGGCATGTCGGATTTATATGAAAACATTTTTGCTTCAGGAAGTTATTCAGACATGACAGAATACACAGATGTACATGTAATCGATGCTAAAGATGAGAACAGAACAGATCTGCTTGTCAATAAACATAACAGGCTCAGAGACGGTTATGAACCATACAGCCTGGTCACAAGTCTTTCTGGCATCCTGGTAACTCCTGAAACCGATGATGCGCTGATGAGAATGGCAGATCAGGCTGCAGCCGAAGGTCTCAATATTCAGGCATGTTCTGGTTACAGAAGTTTTGAAAAGCAGCAAAGTCTGTATGAGGGATATATACAAGACTACGGTCAGGATTATGCTGACAGGTACTCTGCAAGACCGGGCTACAGCGAACATCATACAGGCAGAGCCATAGATCTTATATCGCCGCAAGGTGTTTTCGACGATTTTGAAAGCACATCTGAATGTCAGTGGGTTCATGAAAATGCATGGAAATACGGTTTTATCCTGAGATATCCGGAAGACTGTGAAAAGATTACAGGCTATAGCTATGAACCATGGCATATAACATATGTGGGAAAAGATATTTCAAAAAAAATGCATAATAAAGGCATAAAGACTTTGGAAGAATACTGCGACAGATATATGGTATAATATTTCCGATAACTTTTCGGGAGGTATTCGATATATGACAGTGAATGAAAGAATAGATAAACTCAGAATTCTTATGGCAGAAAGAAATATAGATATATACATAGTGCCTACTGCCGATTTTCATAACACCGAATTTGTAGGTGAACATTTTAAAGCAAGGAAATACATGTCAGGTTTTAGCGGAAGCGACGGGACACTGATAGTTACGGCAGATGAAGCGGCTTTATGGATAGACGGCAGATATTTTCTGCAGGCGGCAAAGGAACTGGAGCAAACCGAAATAAAACGCATGGAAATAGGCGAACCGGGAATTCCGACTATAGATGAATATCTGAAAGAAAATCTGCCTCAAAGCGGCATTATAGGATTTGACGGCAGAGTGATGAACACCGCAGATTACCTGAAATATATTGAAATTGCCGGACAGAAGAACGGAAGTCTTTGCACTGATGTAGATCTTGTAGATATAATCTGGCAGGACAGACCTGCACTTTCAGAGGAAAAGGCGTGGATGCTGACAGATGAACAGGCAGGCGAAGATGTCGCATCAAAGATCAAAAGATTGAGAAGATATATGAGTGAAAACAATTGCGATCTTTTTCTGATATCAGCACTCGATGAGGTGGCATGGCTTATGAATATGAGAGGCGGTGATATATCGTATTTTCCGGTAGCCATGGCCTATGCTGCGGTTACATGCGACGAAGTGAATCTGTTTATTGATGAGAAAAAAACAGATGATCTGCTCAGAGCAAAGTTTGAATCCGAAGGGATTACTTTAAGAGATTATGACTGCATATATGATTATGCGGAAGATATAAAAGGAGTTTCTGCTGCTGCCAACTTTGTATCTTTAAACAGTGCAGTATACCGCAAACTTTCAGAAGGCAACGATCTGATAAATGTGATTTCTCCTGTAAAACTGTGGAAAGCGGTAAAAAACAGCACAGAACTGGCAAACACTGTTAAAGCTCACATCAAGGACGGTATTGCAGTTACTAAATTCATATACAGGATAAAGAAGGACGTTGCTTCGGGGAAAAGAATTACTGAGCTGGATGCGGCAGATATCCTGCTGGCGTACAGAAATGAACAGGAAGGATTTATTGAACCTAGTTTTGAAACAATAGCAGCATATGGCAGCAATGGCGCATATGTTCATTACAGTGCAAAAAAAGACGATCAGGCAATCCTTAAACAGAAAGGGTTTTTACTGGTGGACAGCGGCGGTCATTATATCGATGGGACGACGGATATCACCCGTACAATTGTGCTGGGAAACATCAGCAGAGAGCAGAAAATCATGTTTACTGCAGTACTGAAAGGAATGATAAAGCTCAGCATGGCCAGATTTCCGGAAGGCTGCTGCGGGTATAATCTGGATGTTCTGTGCAGAAGCCCGCTGTGGGAAATGGGACTTGATTACAGACATGGCACCGGTCATGGAATAGGGCATATCGGTGCTGTTCACGAAGGCCCCAATGCTTTCAGGTGGAGACGGAGCGGACCGCAGGATGATTTTCCTGTGACTGCAGGGATGATAACAAGCAACGAACCCGGATATTACAAAGACGGTGAGTACGGCATCAGAATAGAAAACGAAATCGTCGCAGCATATGATATAAAGACAGAGTTTGGGCAATTTATGAGATTTGACACTCTGACTTATGCTCCGATAGATTGCGATGCCATAGAGGTTTCTATGCTTTCAGGTGAAGAGAAAAAATGGATCAATGATTATCACAGAAAGGTGTACGATACCATTAAAGATAAATTGGACGAAGAAGAGAAAATGTGGCTGGCAGAGGTTACGGCTGCCATATAGCATTATTGTGAGTATGGAAGTAAATATGAATCAGGAATATAAATACAGAATTTTTATTGTGGAAGATGATGAGATAATTGCACAGACCTTAAAGGAACAGATAGAAAAATGGGATTTTGACGCGGCATGTGCGGAGAATTTTTCTGATATATGCAGCGAATTCACAGCTTATAATCCGCAGCTGGTGCTGATGGATATATCTCTTCCGAATTATGACGGCTATTACTGGTGCGAAAAAATAAGAAAGATATCAAAAGTGCCCATTGTATTTCTTTCTTCAGCATCAGAGAATATGAATATCGTTATGGCACTGTCGGCTGGTGCAGATGATTTTATAAGTAAACCTTTTGATGTTGCTGTTCTGATTGCAAAAATCAAAGCTGTTCTGAGGCGCACATACGATTTTGCAGGTAGTACTTCTATCTTAAAACACGGCAATCTGATACTGGATATCGGCGAACATGTGGTTAAAGGCGAGACGGGCGAAACAGAGCTAACAAAAAATGAGTGCCGTATCCTTGCTATACTCATGGAAAACGGCGGAAATGTAGTTAACAGAAGCGAAATAATGAAAGCTATGTGGGAAAGTGATGAGTTTGTCGATGAAAACACTCTATCGGTAAATATCAACAGATTGAGAAAAAAACTTGACGAAGTAGGTGCAGGAGATGCTGTCAAAACAAAAAAAGGAGAGGGGTATATGATGATATGAAAAGCATAAAGGACTATCTGCCGACAGCATTGTATATCCTGATATGTGCGATTATTGCGGGCATCGTATTTTATCTAGGAAATCTTGAAACGGGAATAATCATATATGTTGCGGTTCTGTGGACTGTCACAGGACTGATATTTGCGGGCATTGACGCACTATCGAAAAAAAGACGGATAAAGATTTTGAGAGAAATCGCAAAAGCTCCTCTGCTGCGCGACGATCAGCTTCCTCAGGACGGAAATTCGGTAGAATCAGAATACAGAGAAGTTGTTAAAAAAGCAGTTGCAGAAGCTAAAAGCAGATTTTCTGAAATCGACGGCAAGGTGACTGAAGCAAACGAGTTTTATACTATGTGGGTACATCAGATCAAGACACCTATAGCTGCAATGAAAGTCCTGATAGACAGCGGCGCCGAGAGAGATATGCTGTCGTCAGAGCTGTTTAAAATTGAAAAATATGCGGATATGGCTCTGTCGTACATACGCGTTGGCAGTGAAAGCAGCGATTATGTTATAAAATCTGTCAATCTTGAAAAAGTTGTAAAAGATACGGTGAAAATGTATGCACCGCTGTTTATTCAGAAAAATTTAAGTGTAAAAACTGAAGCTCTTAATATACAGGTGATTTCCGATGAAAAGTGGCTGGGTTTTGCTCTTGAACAGATAGTTTCAAACGCAATAAAATACAGCAGAAACGGAAGCGTTGAAATATATGCAAAGGATGGAATACTCACCGTTGAAGACCATGGAACCGGCATAGCAAGAGAGGATATGCCGAGAATATTTGAGAGAGGTTTTACAGGTGAAAACGGCAGGAGCGGTAAATGGTCAACCGGTATAGGGTTATATCTCTGCAGAAGAGTGTTAACAGGATTGGGTCACAGAATCTGGATTGAATCACAGGAAAGCGTCGGCACAAAGGTGCATATAGATCTTAATTCCAGAAAACTGAGAGTTGAATAATCTTATTTTGAACTGATATTATTTAAAAGGTGGTCATATCTTACATCAATGTAAGGTGTGACCGCTTTTCGTAAGGTTAATCTATGGCAGAGCATAAACTGACACTGATAGAATATGTATAACAGCAAAAGGTATATTTGTGAATAGGAGGAAATAAAAAATGAGCATGCTGGAAGTAAGTAACATAAAAAAAGTTTATGTAACCAGATTTGGCTCAAATAGAGTCAAAGCTCTGGATAATGTTTCGTTCAGTGTCGAGGAAGGTGAGTTTGTGGCAGTTATGGGAGAGTCTGGTTCAGGGAAAACAACTCTTTTAAATATACTGGCATCTCTTGATAAACCAACATCAGGTGAAGTGATGCTTGAAGGCAGGAATATAGCCACACTTTCTGAAAGCGAAATATCCGCATTCAGAAGGCAGAACCTTGGATTTGTATTTCAGGATTTCAATCTGCTTGATACATTTTCCATAAGAGATAATATCTATCTGCCGCTTGTGCTTTCCGGCACAGAACCGAAAGATATGGAAAACAGAATCAGGCCGCTGGCTAGAATGTTAGGTATCACAGATATTCTGGACAAGTTTCCGTATGAAGTGTCCGGAGGTCAGAAGCAGAGAGCTGCTGTAGCAAGAGCTGTTATAACAGAGCCTAAACTGATACTTGCTGATGAGCCTACAGGCGCCCTGGACAGCCGCAGTGCTGATGAGCTGCTTAGACTTTTTGGACAGATCAATAATCAGGGGCAGACTATATTTATGGTGACTCATTCCACAAAAGCTGCATGCAGTGCAAAGAGGGTGATGTTCATAAAAGACGGAAAGGTTTTTCATCAGATTTACAGAGGCGAAAGTTCATATGAGGAAATGTATCAGAAAATTTCACAGATACTGACATTGCTTGCGACAGGTGGTGACAGAGATGAATAACAGAAAACTCTTTATGAAAATGTCGCTTACAAATATAAATCTGAACAGAAGAACATATATTCCGTTTATACTTACAAGCATATTTACTGCGGCGATGTTTTATATCATCGTTTCTCTGGCGGGAAATCCTGATCTGGAGCAGAATACCGGAGGTGCAACTTTGAAAAGTCTGCTTGGAATGGGTATATGGGTGACAGGATTATTCGCTTTTATATTTCTGTTTTATACATACAGTTTTCTGTTCAAGAGACGAAAAAGGGAAATAGGGATATACAATATTCTCGGGCTGGAGAAAAAACACATATCAAAGGTGCTTGCGGGAGAAATTCTGACAGTGTTTTTCCTGAGTATGGTTTTGGGTCTGCTTATAGGAATACTGATGGATAAGCTGATGTTCATGCTTGTTGCAAAACTTATCGGCGCAAAATCGGTTATGACATTCTATATTTCAGGAGAGGCTGTTATAAAAACAGTGATACTGCTTGTTGTGATTTTTATACTGATATTTTTCAATTCAGTAAGGCAGGTACACTTCAACAATCCGATAGAGTTGTTAAACGGCAGTAATACCGGAGAGAGAGAACCTAAGGCAAAATGGCTGCTGGCACTGCTTGGTGCTGTATGTGTAGGCACCGGATATTATATTTCTTTAACGACGGAGAATATAGTATCTGCTCTGATGATGTTTCTGTTCGCGGTAATACTTGTTATCATCGGTACATATATGCTGTTTGTGGCAGGTAGTATAGCGATACTGAAGCTTCTTAAAAAGAATAAAAAATACTATTACAAGCCTTCTCATTTTATAAGTGTTTCCGGGATGATATACAGAATGAAACAGAATGGAGTAGGGCTTGCCAACATATGTATAATTTCTACCATGGTACTTGTAATGCTGGCTTCCACATGTACCCTCTGGGCAGGTGTAAAAGATACAGTAAACAGTTTTTATCCTAACGATATGCATGTAGAAACACAGCTTTCAAAAGAGAGATCAGCCGAAATATTTGACAGTTTTGAAAGAATACTGAGCAGGAATGATATTTCCGGCAAAAATCAGATAAGATACAGAAATCTGACAGTGGCAGCAGAACAGCAGGGTAAAGGATTTTACACATATGGAGATAATAAAGTAAATGACAGCAATATGCGCGACCTCTATTTTATAACCAGCGATGATTATAACAAGATAATGGGAAGCGACATTGATTTGACGGATGAAAATCAGGTGGCGATAAGTGCTCCTGAGAAAGGGTACAGAGGAAACAGCTTTGCCATTAACGAAAAATCTTTTGAAGTCGTAAAAATAGATGCAAGACAGCTGAAAACAGTTCCGTCAAAGGGCAGCGTGTATCCGACGCAGTTTGTTATAGTGAAAAATGAAAATGTTCTGGATGATATAAAGAATGCAATTCAGATTCATGGCGAATCATCACTTAAAGACAAATGGAATTATGTGGCTGATGGAGGAATTGATAAAAGTCAGGGTGAAAGAGTAATCAGTGATTTAAAAAACAGTCTGTCCGAAGAAGAATGGTATATGGTTAACTGCGATGTTAAAAACGTTAGTGAAGAACTTCTCATAGGCATGTATGCAGGTATAATGTTTGTTGGAATTTTTCTGAGTATAATGTTTCTGATGGCGATGATACTGATTATCTACTACAAGCAGATATCCGAAGGTTACGATGACAGAAACAGATACAGGATAATGCAGAACGTGGGACTGGATAAGCGCGAAATAAGACGTTCAATAAGATCACAGGTGATGACAGTGTTTTTTCTTCCGCTCATAGTTGCATGTGCTCATGTGGCGGCAGCATTTCCGATTATAGGGCATCTGCTTGAAGGGCTTGGCATGATAAACATTGGATTGTATGTAAAAGTCACAGTTATTGCTGTATGTATATTTGCAGTATTTTATGCTGCTGTTTATTCTCTGACATCAAGACTGTATTATAAAATTGTCAACTGAATACAAAAAATACAGTGAGAAATCATTAAAATTAAAAAACAGGTGTTGACAATACATAAAAACAGTCGTATCATTAAACACAAGTTAAAAATTTAATAAGACAGAAGAATAGAGGTTGCGGTGCATCAGAGTACTTTCTGGAGTCGGCGGACAGTGAAGGAAAGGAAAGGTAACCATCGCCGAAGGGACCGGATCGGCGGAAAAAGTCCCTGGGATCACGAGGAAATACCCGTGGAACTCCTTCTTTGCGTTTACGCGTAGAAGAGGCGCTATTAAAAACTGTGAGATTTTTATTTGATCTTTAAGCCATGTTTTTAATAGCATGGCTTTTGTTTTATTATCAGGTTAAGAGAGGAGAAGGTAAAATGATTAGAAAAGTATTAGCAGCATGTCTTGCTCTGATGGTATGTGTGACGATGACTGCCTGCGGCGGTTCAGACAGCTCTTCAGAGGAAAAGACAACACTGGTTGTCGGAATGGAATGCAACTACGCTCCATTTAACTGGACAGTGACTGAAGAAAGCGACACTACAATGCCTATTGAAAATGCAAGTGGTTATGCAGATGGTTATGATGTACAGATCGCAAAAATGATTGCAGAAGAACTCGGTATGGACCTTCAGATAAAGAAAATCGCATGGGACGGCCTGCAGCCTGCTCTCGAATCCGGTGAAATCGACATGATTATCGCTGGTATGACAGCAGACGAAGAAAGAGAACAGGGCGCAGACTTCACAACTCCTTACTATGAATCAGAAATGGTAATGATAGTAAGAGCTGATGATGCTCTGGCAAATGCTACAACTCTGGAAGACTTCAGCGGTAAGAATGTAGTTGGTCAGATAAGCACAACTTACGATGAAGTTATCGATCAGATTCCTGGTGTAAACCACGTTACACCGCTTAAGAGCTATCCTGAAATGATTAACGCTCTTCAGCAGAATGTAGTAGACGGTATAACAGCTGAGCTTCCTGTAGCAACAGGTGCTGTTGAAGCAAACCCAGATCTGGCAATCGTTCACTTTGACGAAGGTCACGGATTTGAAGCTGACACAAGCGTATCCATCGCTCTTCCTGAAGGATCAAGGGACGGAGATCTCTTCAAAAAGATTCAGGAAGCACTGGACAACATTGACGATCAGACAAGACAGGATCTGATGCTCGAAGTAACTCAGCGTCAGCCAGCTAGTGTATAAAAGAAATCAGAGGTGTAAGTTTAAATGGGATTCTTTGAAACTGTAAAAGAAATTTTTCTTCAATATTATCCGCTGTTTTGGGACGGTGTTAAGGTAACAATGCTGCTGGCCTTGAGCGGTACAATACTTGGACTTGTTATAGGACTTATTGTAGGTGCTCTTAAAGCCATTAAGCCAGAACCGAGAGATAGCGGACTTGTAAAAGCTCTTAAGAGAATAATGGGATTTATACTTTCGGTGTATATTGAATTTTTCAGAGGCACACCGATGATGGTACAGGCAGTATTCCTTTTCTACGGTTTAAAGCCGTACCTGGGATGGAGTCCGATGGTAGCTGGTGTATGTATCATTTCAGTAAATACAGGTGCGTACATGGCGGAAATCATCAGATCCGGTATACAGTCTGTGGACAGAGGTCAGATTGAAGGTGCGAGAAGTATCGGTATGACAAATGTACAGACAATGTTTTCAATCGTGCTTCCTCAGGCCTTGAGAAACGCATTCCCGGCTGTAATAAACGAGTTTGTAATCAACATTAAGGACTCTTCAATGCTGAGTGTAATCATGGTTGCAGACCTGTTCTTCCAGGGTAACTCTGCAGCAGGTTCACTGTTCAAGTACACTGAAACATTCTTTATCATCGCGCTCATCTATCTGTGTCTGACATTTATCACAAGCAGAGTGCTGATGTACATAGAAAAGCGTATGAATGCGCCTAAGAAAAACAACATCGTGAAAGCAGGTGAAGCGGCATGAGTATGATAGAAATTAAAAATCTTAAAAAGAGCTTTGATAATTTGGAAGTTTTAAAGAGCATTGACTTTCATGTTGATAAGGGTGAGGTTATAACACTTATTGGAGCCAGCGGAAGCGGTAAGAGTACGCTGCTCAGATGTATCAACCTTTTGGAGATTCCTGACGGCGGAGAAATTCTAATGGAAGGAAAGAACATTCTCAAGGGGGAAATCGATGTAAACCAGCATAGAGCCCATGTGGGAATGGTTTTCCAGAGCTTCAATCTCTTTGACAACAAGACAGTGCTTGAAAACTGCACAATAGGTCAGATAAAAGTGCTAAAGAGAGATAAAAAGGAAGCGGAAAAAATCGCCCTTGACTTCCTTGATAAGGTAGGTATGAAGGGATTTGCCCATGCGGGAAGCACACAGCTTTCCGGTGGACAGAAGCAGAGAGTTGCCATAGCAAGAGCTCTGTGTATGGACCCTAAGGTGTTGCTCTTTGACGAACCGACATCAGCCCTTGACCCGGAAATGGTAGGAGGCATCCTGGATGTAATGAAAGAACTTGCAGCAGAAGGTATGACAATGATAGTTGTTACCCACGAAATGCAGTTTGCAAAGGATGTAAGTTCCAGAGTGGTATTTATGGATAAGGGTGTAATAGTGGAAGAAGGTACGCCTGATAGAATTTTTAATAATCCAACAGAAGAAAGAACCAGAGAATTCCTGGGAAGATACCTCGAAACCGAAAACTGATTTTCAAAATAAACTACTATATACGCATTTATACGAGCAGAGCGGATTTTTCAAATCCGCTCTTTGTTTTTCGGCAAAATAGTGCTATATTAGAGGATGTGACTTTCCGGATAAGAGAAAGTATATAAGGAAGATAAAAATAATAAGGAAGATAAATGAAAAAGGATATGATATTTAAAAGGTATTTTAAATCGGCAGTAGCTTTTGTTATAGCCGCTGTAATGGTGCTTGGGGTAAGCTCCTGCGATTTGTCTCAGATAGACAGTCAGACTCAGGCCAGAGTTTCGGAAACCGTTGAACAGGTACCGGAATTTTCCGACGAGCCATATGTTGTAATAAACGATAACGAACCGGAGTTTACGGAAAGTGAAAAGGAAACAACAGAATCCTTTGAAGAATACAGCGATCTTGACAGATACGGAAGATGCGGTGTTGCCTTTGCCAATGTCAGTCAGGAAACCATGCCAACTGAAGACAGAGGCAGCATAGGTAGCGTAAAGCCAACTGGTTGGCATACGGTAAGGTATGATGACTTAATATCAGACAGATATTTATATAACAGATGCCATCTTATAGGCTTTCAGCTGACCGGTGAAAATGCCAATGAAGAAAACCTCATAACCGGTACAAGATATATGAATGTGGAAGGAATGCTGCCCTTTGAAGATGAGGTGGCAGATTATGTGGACGATACTGGAAATCATGTGCTGTACCGTGTAACGCCAATCTTTGAAGATGATGATATGGTTGCCATAGGCGTTCAGATGGAGGCGTATTCCGTGGAAGATGATGGCAGAGGCGTATGTTTTAATGTATTCTGCTATAACGATCAGCCGGGTATTACCATAGATTATGCCACAGGCGACAGCCACAGAAACGGAGAGGGCGCTGGTGATACTGGGTCATCTGACAGTAAGGACGCAAATAAAGAACAAAAATTTGTGTTAAATACCAATTCTCATAAATTCCACAAACCATCCTGCGGCGGAGTGGAGGATATAAAAGCAAAAAATAAAAAGGAAATTACGACCACAAAAGCAAAGCTAGAAGAGCAGGGATATGAGCCTTGCGGCAGATGTAGGCCGTGATTTGAAATATACAGTTGAAAACATCTGCTGTATGTGGTATCATTAATCGTTATTAAATTTACCTGATACTGCGTCACGCGAGTCTCTGACGCATGACCCGGTATGAGGCGTATAAATGAAAGGAGAAACAAAATGATTACTAAGGAAAAGAAAGCGGAGATTATCAAGGAATACGCTCTTAAGGAAGGCGACACAGGATCCCCTGAAGTACAGGTAGCAATCCTTACTTACCAGATTAACGAACTTAACGAACATCTTAAGGTTCACAAAAAGGACCATCACTCCAGAAGAGGTCTTCTCAAGATGGTAGGTAGAAGAAGAAATCTCCTCAACTATGTTAAGGAACAGGACATCGAAAGATACAGAAGTCTTGTTTCTCGTTTAGGACTCAGAAAATAGTTTGAAAAGTATAAGCGAGGTGACAACGCCTCGCTTTTATTTGTAGATTTATCAAGAAGTGAAAGGATTTTAACAGGAGGTAGTTGTTAAAATGAAGTATGAAGATTACAAAGTCTACAGAACGGCGATAGGAGGAAAACTCCTGGAACTGGAAATAGGCAAGGTTTGCGAAATGGCCAACGGTCAGGTAATGGTAAGATACGGAGATACCGTTGTAAATGTAACTGCGGTAGCTTCCAAACAGCCAAGACCTGATATCGACTTTTTCCCGCTGAGCTGTGACTATGAAGAAAAGATGTATGCTGCCGGTAAGATTCCGGGAGGCTTCATCAAGAGAGAAGGCAGACCAAGCGAAAAGGCCATATTAAATTCCAGACTTATGGACAGACCTTTAAGACCTCTGTTCCCGAAGGGATTTTATAACGATGTGCAGGTTGTAGCTACAGTAATGTCAGTTGATTTGGACGCTCCGTCTGAAATAGCTGCCATGATTGGTTCATCTGTTGCACTGTCAATATCCGACATTCCTTGGGACGGCCCTACAGCATCTGTTCTCGTGGGAATGGTAGACGGAGAGTTTGTCATCAATCCGGGTCTTGAACAGAGAGAAAAAAGTGACCTGCATCTGGTTGTTTCCGGTACTAAGGATGCCATCATGATGGTTGAGGCCGGCGCAAATGAAGTACCTGAAGAAACAATTTTGGACGCTATAATGTTCGCCCATGAAGAAATCAAGGAAATTGTTTCATTCATAGAAGACATCGTAGCAGAAATTGGCAAGCCTAAAATGGAAGTTGAGCTTTACAAGGTTCCTGAGGAAATCGAAACCGATGTAAGAGCATATGCCGAAGACAAGATGAGAGAAGCGGTTCATACCGTTGAAAAGATGGAAAGACTTGAGAACATGGATGCTGTGGAAGTGGAAACACAGGAACACTTCGCAGAAAAGTATCCTGAAAGCGAAAAGGACATCGCCAGCGTTCTCTATAACATAACAAAGGAACAGGTAAGAAGCCTTATCCTCGATGACGGCATCAGACCTGACAACAGAAAATACACAGAAATCAGACCTATCTGGATTGACACAGGTATTCTTCCAAGAGCGCACGGAAGCGGCCTGTTTAAGAGAGGACAGACTCAGGCTTTGTCAGTTGCTACACTGGGAACAATCTCAGAAGAACAGAGACTGGACGGTCTGACTGAACAGACAGAAAAGAGATATATGCATCACTATAACTTCCCACCTTATTCCGTAGGTGAAGCAAGACCTATGAGAAGTCCGGGAAGAAGAGAAATCGGACACGGTGCACTGGCTGAAAGAGCTATACTGCCTGTACTTCCTTCCGTTGAGGAATTCCCTTATGCAATCAGAGTGGTATCGGAAATCCTTTCTTCCAACGGTTCAACTTCCCAGGCGTCCGTATGCGGAAGCTGCTTGGCACTGATGGATGCAGGTGTTCCTATTAAGGCTCCTGTTGCAGGTATAGCTATGGGTCTTGTGGAAAGAGTTGAAGAGGATGGTTCTTCTACAATGGCGATTCTTTCCGATATCCAGGGAATGGAAGATTTCCTTGGAGATATGGACTTTAAGGTTGCAGGTACAGCAAATGGTGTAACAGCAATACAGATGGATATAAAGGTACATGGACTTTCCAAGAAAGTTCTGCAGGATGCATTAAAGCAGGCGAAAGACGGCAGAATGCATATAATGCAGGAAATGCTTGCAGAAATTCCTGAACCTAGAAAAGAACTTTCTCCATATGCGCCTAGAATTATCACTATGCATGTGGACCCTGAAAAGATCAGAATCATCATCGGACCAGGAGGAAAGACTATCAATAGTATCGTTGAAAAGACAGGCGTTAAGATTGATATAGACGATGAAGGTCAGGTGTTTATCGCTTCCACAGATATGGAAGGTGCAGAAGCGGCAAGAAAGGAAATTGAGCTTCTCACTAAGGATGTGGAAGTCGGTGAGGTTTATGAAGGTAAGGTTACAAGAATCATGAACTTCGGAGCCTTCATTGAAATACTTCCTGGTAAGGAAGGTCTGCTGCACATCTCTAAGATGGCTAAGGGCAGAGTGGAAAAGGTCGAGGATGTAATGAATGTCGGAGATACTGTAAAGGTTAAGGTTACAGAAATAGACAGTCAGGACAGAATAAATCTTTCCAGAAAGGAATTACTGTAATTGTGGTAATTGCATAAAAAATATGCAATAAATTGTTACTTTTAACAAATGCACCCTTGACATTTGATATTTACATATGTAAAATGTTAAACATAGTACAAAAAAGACTATGACGGAACCGGTTGTTTCGCTAAAATCCTTACAGAGAGACCGTGTCAGGTGAGAGTCGGTTGGTGAACGAAGCAATAGATCAGTCCTGAGTCTACAAGTTAATATCAACAAGTGGCGTTAGCCGAGCAGTCGGCAGGCGCAACAAGGGTGGTACCGCGGTTTATTATGATAATCGTCCCTAATCCATATGGATTAGGGATATTTTTTTTACAGGAGTGTGAAGATATGTTTAAGAATTTGTCAGAAAAAGCGATAGCTGACCTGCAGATGGAGCAGGTTGAAAAGTGGGAAGAGGAAGATCTTCTTGACAAATGTGTCACAACAAGAGAAGGTCAGCCTCAGTTTGTATTCTATGAGGGCCCTCCGACAGCCAACGGCCGTCCGGGTGTACACCATTTCATGGCAAGAACCCTCAAGGATTCCGTTAACAGATACAAGACCATGAAGGGCTTTCAGGTAAGAAGAAAGGCCGGTTGGGATACACACGGTCTGCCTGTTGAAATCGAAGTTGAAAAACAGCTTAAGATGACAGGCAAGCAGGATATCGAAAAATACGGTATCAAGGAATTCAACGAAAAGTGCCGTGAATCCGTATTTACATATGAAAGCCTTTGGAGAGAAATGTCCAGAAGAATGGGATATCTGGTAGACTTGGAAAATCCATATATCACACTGGACAATGACTACATCGAAACAGGATGGTGGGTAATAAAAGAATTCTTTAAAGCCGGACTCATTTACGAAGGTCATAAGATTCTTCCATACTGCCCAAGATGCGGAACAGGTCTTGCTTCCCACGAAGTAGCTCAGGGTTACAAGGAAGTAAAGGTTCTGACACTTGTTGCTAAGTTCAAGAAAAAGGATGCTGACAACGAATACTTCCTGGCATGGACAACAACACCATGGACACTGGCAGCTAACGTGGCTCTGACAGTAAATCCTAATGTAGACTATGTTAAGGTAAAAATGACATCCGGTGAAAACGCTGGCGATGTATACTATCTGGCAGAAGAACTTATGGAAAAGGTTCTCGGCGATGACAACTATGAAGTCCTTGAAAAGATGAAGGGCAGCCAGATGGAACATATGGAATACGAACAGCTTATGCCGTTTGTGGAAGTTGAAGGCAAGGCATTTTATGTTACATGCGGCGATTATGTAACAACAACAGACGGTACAGGTATCGTTCATACAGCTCCTGCCTTTGGTGAAGACGACTACAACACAGGCAGAAAATACGGACTTCCTGTTCCTATCCCTGTGGACGAAGACGGCAAATACACTGCAACTCCTTGGGAAGGCAGATTCGTAATGGAAGAAGGCCTTGATGTTGAAATCGTAAAATATCTGGCAGCAGAAGGTAAACTCTTCTCCAAGGAAAAGATTGAACATAACTATCCGCACTGCTGGAGATGCTCAACTCCGCTTATCTACTATGCTAAGCCAAGCTGGTATATCGAAATGAGCGCTCTTAAGGATCAGTTGGTTGCAAACAACAACACTGTTAACTGGTATCCTGAATATGTGGGAGAAAAGAGATTTGGAAACTGGCTGGCAGAAGTTAAGGACTGGGCAATATCCAGAAACAGATACTGGGGTACACCAATTCCTATCTGGAGATGTGAATGCGGTCATCTTGAATGCGTAGGCTCCAGAGAAGAGCTTATAGAAAAGGCTCAGGAAGATATAGATATGAGCATAGAACTACACAGACCTTATGTGGATGACGTTCATCTCACATGTCCGGAATGTGGCAAGACTATGACAAGAATTCCAGAAGTAATGGACTGCTGGTTTGACAGCGGAGTAATGCCATATGCACAGCATCATTATCCGTTTGAAAACACAGAACACTTCGATGATCAGGAATTCCCTGCAGATTTCATCTGCGAAGGTATAGACCAGACTAGAGGTTGGTTCTACTCACTGATGGCAGTTTCCACATTCTTAAAGGGCAAGGCTCCATATAAGAATGTACTGGTAAACGACCTGATTTTGGATAAGCACGGCAAGAAGATGAGTAAGTCCAAGGGTAACACCGTTGACCCGTTCCAGGTATTGGATCAGTACGGTGCCGATGCTCCAAGATGGTACCTGCTGCAGTCATCACCTGCATGGACTCCGACAAAGTTTGACGAAGACGGACTTCAGGATCTGGTATCAAAATTCTTCGGAACATTAAAGAATGTATATAATTTCTTCGTACTGTACTCAAATCAGGATGATATAGATCCTTCAAAATTTGATGTTCCTGTGGCAGAAAGACCTGAACTGGACAGATGGATAATCTCCAAGTTCAACAGAGTTGTAAAGGAAGCTACTGAATTTATGGATTCCTACGACCATATGAGAGCCACAAGGGCAATACAGAACTTCGTAACAGAAGACCTGTCCAACTGGTACATCAGAAGAGCAAGAAGAAGATTCTGGGCAGAGGGAATGTCCGATGACAAGAAGGCAGTATACAAGACTACATATGATGTTCTTGTAGGTGTTGCAGAACTGATGGCACCGTTTGCCCCGTTTATCGCAGACGAAATGTATGTTAAGCTGACAGGAAACGAATCCGTACATCTGGCATACTATCCTGTAGCAGACGAAAGCCTCATAGACGAAAAGATCGAAGAGAGAATGGATCTTGTAAGAACTCTCGTAGGTCTGGGAAGAGGTATAAGAGAAAAGGAAAGAATCAAGGTAAGACAGCCGCTGTCCAGCGTGCTTGTGGATGGTAAGTACGAAAGCGTAATAAGCGATTTGGTACCTCTTATCCAGGAAGAGCTGAACATAAAGAATGTAGACTTTGAAAACGATCTTTCCACATACATGAATTACGAGCTTAAGCCTGCATTTAGTGTAGCAGGACCTGTAATGGGCTCTGACATAAAGGCCTTTGGTGAATACCTCGCCAAGGAAGATCCTGCAAAGGTTCTGGCAGCAGGAGAAATGGAGCTTGAATTAAACGGTAATAAGTACACTGTAGGCTCCGACATGATTGATGTTAAGATAAACGCCAAGGAAGGCTTTGCGGTAGCCATGGAAAACAATGTATTTGTAATCCTTGATACAAACCTCAATCAGGATCTTGTGGATGAAGGCTTTGCAAGAGAAGTAGTTTCAAAGGTACAGCAGCTGAGAAAGCAGAAGGATCTTGAAATGATGGACAACATCACAATAACTCTTTCATGCGACGATGAAGTTGCAGCAGCTGTTGAAAAGCATAAAGACTACATAATGAGCGAAACTCTGGCAGTTGAAATGACTGCAGGAGAAGCATCTGAAAAGTTCGATATAAACGGACACGAAACAGGTATAGTTATAGAAAAAAAGTAGTTTAAAGACGATTGAAAACACTTGTAACAATACGCAGGGAGATAATCTCTCTGCGTATTGTTTTTTTGATAGTATAAATTATCGTGTGGGTATGCACAATTCTACTCTAAACTATCGT
>OGWU01000081.1_pt1 | contig 52973 bp, 44 predicted proteins | sample 1576071 | NCBI WGS metagenome assembly OGWU01 (sample SAMEA3541582, study PRJEB24748) | human gut metagenome | biome: human gut; feature: human-associated habitat; material: faeces | place: China | collected 2012
GGCTTTTCCGTTCCCGAGCTGCACCCGCTGCTCCTGCCGAAGCTGCCGGTGTACCGCGATCACGTGACGGATACGCGGATTTTCACAGGTGATCTCATACGTAAACAGCGCCCGCGAAAGCCCGTCCGCCATCCTTTCGTTCAGCACATACGGCGTCAGCAGCGCTTCATAGATGAGCGCAAGATCCTCGCTGATACGCCCCTCTAAAAGCTGCTCCTCCATAAACAGCTCCATTGCCTTCCGGTAGGTCTCAAAGGTTTCCGCATCCTTCGCCCGATTTCTTATGATATTCGCATAGAGCGCCGCCTTCTTTGCGCTTCCAAGCGTATTATTGTAAGAAAAATACATGCGCACCGCCTGCGGCAGTTCCTGCACATTCAGATCCTGCGCGCTCTGCGCATAATACTCGTAGAGCCCTGCCAGCCGTATATCCTGACGGACCCCAAGCGCATACCATTTTTCATACTGCGGTCCGTTTTTATGCCCTTTCATCAGAAGCGAGCAGATCGCCGTCAACAGATTTTTGCTCGGATAAACCGCAAAACAGCGGCAGAGTACATCCAAAAGCAGCGGACTTGCGGAAACGCGGCGCAGCGCGATCTGCGCTGCCTGCCCGCAGATTTCCCGGTCGAGCAGATTTTCCTTGCACAGAAACGCCAGAATATGAATCTCAAACGCCTCCAGAGATCGCAGCAGCAGAGGCTCCTTTTTCAGAAGCTCCCAGCCTTCAAGGTACATCACAGGGCTGTGACAGCCGCAGGTATACTGGCGGCGCAGCGCGTCCAGACGCTCGGAATCGCTGCGGAACATTCCGTCGTTTACTTTCAGCATCAGCCACTGCAGCACCCAGTTTTCCTGATTGGCAAGGAACAGCTCCTGGATTTTTGTCTGCACATACTCCAGATACTCCTTTTTCTGATCCTCAAACGTCGTCAGATACAGGTAAAAGCCCTGCCACTGAGCCTCCGCCAGCTCCTTCTTCCGCGCCGGGATCCCGCCAAGAAGCATTTCCGCCTCCACGCTGTCCCCCGCTGTAAACAAAATATAAATGCGGTACAGATCATAAAAAATATGTTCCCCGCCTGCCCGGTGCAGATTGTCAAGACAAGTGAGTGAGATCCCGCTCCACTCACGAACGCCGTTTCTTCCCGCCCGATAATCAATATATGCATGTAAGAGCTGCAGGATCTCCTGTCTTTTGCGAAGAGAGCTTCTCTCCGCCGATGGATGCGGCGCATTCAGTACCTCTACCACACAGCTCTGCTCGCGGCTCTCAGCAAGTACCGTAATGCGTGCAAAATTGCGCCCGGCATGCAGCCGGTCTTTGTGGATCACAAATCCAATATGATACGTACTGCCGACAAATTCCTCGGTCGTGACCTTCTGCCGCTCGATCTCAAGAAAAGGCGCGTCACAGGAAATCAAAAGCGGTGCAAAGCCCCAGGTATTTTTCGTCAGCAAAAGCTCCTCACGCTCGCCGTCATCGGGATTCTTCAGAAACAGATGGTCGGTCGCCATACTTACTGTGATCGGCTCCTTCTGCCCGAGACCTACCAGAAACTGCTCCATACCGCGATATGCCGCCGTCGTTCCCTGCAGTCCCTCATAAAGCGTCTGGCAGTGCGGTCCCCACTGACGCACAAGCTCTGCAAACTGCAAAGAGGCAAACAGTACATATGCCCTGCCAAAATCCTCCTTCGCGAGCTGTGCAAACTCTTCCAGCGTCATCCGTACCGGCTCTTTCGGTTCGCGTCTTTGCTCTGCCGCCTGCAATCGGTAAGGAAGCGTATATTCCCCGGAATCTGCGCAGATCACAAACGCGCCCTCCAGTATCTCCCCATCCTTCAGGCCCGCAGGGTCGGCCCGGAAGCGAAAGGTCTCTTTTCTGCCTGCAAACACCTCCGGCGCACAAGTCACTCTTGCATTTGTGGAGTAGACAAACCCCTGCGCCAGCCTTCCGCCGGAAGCCTCCGCCGAAAACTTTCCATGAAACGGGCGGTCCGCCGCAATCGCTCCCTCGATCTTTTCCACGGAAAGCTGCAGCTTCTCCGGCTCATATTCAAATTTCTCATTCAGTAATTCTGCAATTCTCTTTTTCAATGTGTGCTCCTTATAGCCGGAAGGGCCGCAGCAAATACAGTTGTTTGCGGCAGCCCGGTCCTTTCATCTCTGATATGCTATTCACAGCATTTCTTAATTCAATATCTTCTTCAGCTCATCCATAAACGTATTGACGTCCTTAAACTCGCGGTAGACGGAAGCGAAGCGCACATATGCCACTGCATCCAGCTCCTTCAGACGCTCCATCACAATTTCCCCGATAATGCTGCTTGGTATCTCCCGCTCCTCACGATTGAAGATCTCCGTCTCAATGGCATCGATCGTATCATTGATCTGCTGTGCGGAGATCGGACGCTTGTAGCACGCACGAAGCACGCCGCTCTCTATCTTTGTTCGATCATACTGTTCCCGGTTCTGGTCCTTTTTTATAATGATAAGCGGTATTGTCTCCACCTTTTCATAGGTAGTAAAACGCTTCCCGCACTCGTCGCAGAGCCGGCGGCGGCGGATGGAATTATTGTCATCTGCCGGTCTGGAATCTACCACTCTCGTGTTATCCTGGTTGCAAAACGGACACTTCATGCTGCTTTCCTCCTGATCATATAAAAGCCCGCGGATGTTCCGTGCCCCGCACGCCCGCAATCCTTCCCGCATTCTTATATGGCGGAAGGGCTTCTATCAAAAGTATATCGGATTGGAGTCTGGCTGTCAATCGCATATACTGGAGTAAACGCAAAATTTTTTTGAGGTAATCTATGAGAGTATGTGAACTTCGTCAGAAGGAAGTTATCAATGTGTGTACCTGCGCCTCCCTCGGATGCGTCATTGACGTGGAATTTGACCCGAAGGACGGCTGCATCACAGCGCTGATCGTGCCGGGCGGCAGCCGCCTCTCCTGCTTCTGGGGGCACGACGCCGAGATTATCATCCCCTGGCGGTGCATCTGCCAGATCGGGAAGGATATCATTCTCGTCGAGCTCCCCAAAGAAAAAAATAAAGATAAGTGAGATATCACAAAAAAATCTATGATATGCCACAAAGTACCAGGTGATCCATCACAAAAGAATACGTGTCCTACCGCAGAAAGCTGCGCATACTTTTCAGCGCGCTTTTCTCCAGACGGCTGACCTGCGCCTGCGAGATGCCGATTTCCTCGGCGACCTCCATTTGTGTTTTGCCCTCAAAAAATCGCATATTGATAATACTGCGCTCGCGGTCGCTCAGCCGCTTCATCGCCTCCTGCAGCGCCAGCGATTCCACCCAGTTTTCCTCTTTATTTTTCTTATCGCTGATCTGGTCCATTACATAGAGCGTATCTCCTCCCTCCGAGTAGACCGGATCGTAGAGACTTAAGGGACTCTGGATCGCATCCATCGCAAACACGATGTCCTCCTTGGAGATGCCGATTTCCTCGGCAATCTCGTTAATGGTCGGCTCCTTTAGATGCTTCTTCATATAAGCTTCCCGCGTATAGAGTGCCTTGTAAGCCGTATCGCGCAGCGAGCGGCTTACCCGGATGGCGTTATTGTCACGCAGATAACGGCGTATTTCCCCGATGATCATCGGCACCGCATACGTGGAAAACTTCACATCCATTTCTATATTAAAATTGTCGATTGCCTTCATCAGACCGATACAGCCGATCTGGAACAAATCATCTGCATTTTCATTACTTGCCGAAAACCTCTTTATGACGCTCAAAACCAGGCGCAGATTTCCCTTGATGTACAGCTCCCTCGCTTCCATATCCCCCTGCTTGATCCGACGGAACAGCTCGTCCTTTTCCTCATTTGTCAGAACCGGAAGCTTTGATGTATTGACTCCGCATATTTCCACCTTGTTCAGTGCCATTGCAAGAACCCTCCTTACGTTCGTTGTGCGCGGGTGCGCATACGGTTTTCATCTCACAAAAAACAGGAAACATTTTTTTGAGATAAAAATTTACCGGGACGGTTAAAATCCATCCCGGTAAAAGAATTCTCACATTGAAACACGTTTATGCGATTTTGTAAAAAATATAAAAATTATTAGACCTTGACAAATCCGGACTTTCTAAACGTTTAATATCTCATAAAATCCCCGCTCATACCACAGCGGGTGATCGTCGCCCGCGCCAGCTTCGTACCTGCTCAATCAATGTCTTTTATTTTTCCCGCTTCTTCCTCTGTAATACACTGATTCCTTACCATGCAGGAAAGCACCTGCTCCGTGCGCCGGGCGGCAAGCTCACTGTTCTCATCCGGAGAGTATGCTGAAGGCGCATTTGGAATCCCCGCCAGCATTGCCGCTTCATAGTCCGTCAATTCTCCGGGGAGCTTATCAAAATATCCCATGGAAGCTTCATAAATTCCATAATATCCGCTGCCGAAATACAGCGTATTTACATACAATTCAAAAATTTCCCTCTTGCTGTAAGCTGCCTCCATCGCGAACGCCGCAAAGACCTCTGCCACCTTGCGCTCAATGGATTTTTCCTGCGAAAACAGCATATTCTTTGCAAGCTGCTGTGTGATGGTACTGCCTCCTTCCCTGAAAGACAACGTTTTTATGTCTGTCCAGGCAGCGCGGCAGATTGCGATCACATCAATGCCCGGATGACGCTCAAAACGATGATCCTCCGCGGAAATCACCGCGTCAATATAAAACTGGCTCAATTCGTCGTAATGAGTGAAATGTTCCATACTGCGCACCTGCTCCACCCGCTCTGCAACAGGCTGCTGCGCAACCGCCTCCCGGTACATTTTGTAACCCCTGAATCCAAAAAAGGCACCGACTGCCGCTCCCAGGCACACCAGAATCAAAAGTAACATTCCAAAGATTCTTCCCAGGGAATGTTTCCTTTTTATAGAATGTTTTTTATGTGATATTTTTTTATGATAGCTTCTTCCCATGCCGTCATCCACTTCCTTCCATATTACCGTCTGTCCACCTTCTTTAACAGGTAGTCCGTTATTTTCCAGACGAGAGAGATCCCAAGAAACAAAATCCCGGCAGGCACCAGCAAACCTATGATCAGCGCCCCGCCTGCAGTAAGTATCAACGTCCGGAGAATCTTCCGGCAAGCGTCCTTATCCTTCCGTTTCTCTGCAGTGCTATCTGCAATACTGCCTGCAATATTATCCGCACAGCTGTTATTTTCCAAAATGTCGTCATTCCTTCCTTTTTAAGTTACTTTCCTATGTCTCATATTCAGCGCGATGAACCCATCTTCCTGTCTGTTATGCACTCTGAATTGCAGGTTGAAGCCCTGGCATACTGCCCCGGCATCCCCTGCATTCTCTCCCGCCTATACCTCAATTATATTTCGCCCAATTAAAAAAGCAACTTACATTATTGTAAGTTGCCAGTTATCGTCAGTGCACTGCCCGCAGGTTGTCCGGCCGCTTAGGAGATCGAAACAGCACTGGAGGATTCCAAATCATGTAATTTCTTACTGCTCTTTTCTTGCCGGAGCGCTCTCGATTTTTTCTGTGATCAGTTTTGGAATCTCCTCCTCCCGACAGCCAAGGGAAAATGCCAGCTCCATATACAAAGAGTGCTCCGCTATCCGGAAATATTTCTCATCGGTCGCCGTCGGCTTCTTCCCATGATTCGCCCGATGCTTTTTCCGTCCGTAAATATCCTTAATAATCTGTACCATCCGCTCACAGTCCAGACTTTGCAGCGCCTCCTTATATTCCAGCTCACGCAGCTTATCATTTTGTGAAAAATCCGTGTCAATATTTGGAATCCGTGTAATGAGATCTGTCGCTTCCTCATAGGTGAGCACCCTGCGCAGCACCTTTTCTCCGCGCTCAAGCGGAATATAGATTTTGGCATTTTTCTCTGCAAGCGGAACAAGCAGATAATACATTTTGTGATCTTTAAAATCCGCCTTTTCTCCGTCCAGAACATCCTCCACCTTACAAACGCCTGAATTATACTTTACCACATAATTATTTACCTCAAACATAGACTACCTCCTAATGCAAAACGTGACCTGCCACTGGCAGTTCCCTTCGGATACATAGCAACAAAAAAACATGCGGCAGGAACAGGATTTACGCAGTTCTGCCACACGTTCTGTATTTAAATTATACCTCTTTTTCGCCAATTTTTCAAAGGCACTTTTTCACAAAAATCAGAAAATCCACTCATTAATTATCAGCCTGCTGCGCACGGTCATGCGCGATGCTCCGCTTAAAGTGCAGGTAAACAGCGTCAGCTCACAGTCCCGGCTGTCTTAGCATGCGCACGTCGTTTTTTCCCTGCTCATAAGGATATACGGCGATACAGTTTTACTACTTCTTCATAATTTTCGCCGTGCAGGAAATAGTAATCTATCTGTTTTTCGCCCTCCGTGTACAGATATGGTCCGTACATGGGAATTGCGCAGCAGAGCACGGTTCCCCTCGCCGCTACACCGATACCGTATCCCTGTGAGGAGTATAGAAGCGGCATCCGCAGCTTTTTGCCGCCAAAGCTGATGTATCTCGCCATCTGGGTCATGCGCTCCGTCTGATCTGCCAGCACGCCCTTCGCCGCAAGCTTTTCGTTTTTCTGCCAGTCAAAATACATCCAGTTCCGGCAGCCCACTGTATCCATCTGCCGCGGAAGCTGTGCCTTTTCCGCCAGGAGCAGCCTGCCCTTCCGGTCGAAAAACTGCAGAGCGCCCGTCTTTTTTTCAACACGCACGACAATTTTTCCCGTCGCGATCTCGACCAGACTTCTGCCTTCCTTCGCTGTCCATACCGCCGGTTTTTCCGGTCTGTAATTCCACCGTCCCGGCTCAAATTCCGGCGACTGTCCACGCAAAAACTGTATGCGCAGCATCGCGTCCTCCAGGACCATCAGACGCAGGATCCCGTAGCTGCTGATCAGATCAATATGTTGCTTTGTCTTTCGGACCATGCGCACAGCACAGTCAACACGGCTGTGTCCCTGCGGGCGGAGAATGCTGTTATCCGGAATGTCGCCAAAACGGTACGGAGACATGTTGATCTCCTCCAGATCGCTCTCCTCCATACCGGTGTCCTTACCGCCCGACACCTTTCTGATGACGCTGCCCTTACCGCCCGACATCTTTCTGATGACGCTGCCTTTACCGCCCGACATCTTTCTGATGACGCTGCCCGGCTTTTCCGTACCGGCAGTGCCTTGTATTTTCATGTCAGTAATGCCCTGTTTTTTTGTGCCGATGCTGCACCGTTTTTTCATGCCAGTGATGCTTTGGTTTTCTATGTCGGTACCCCACGCCTTCCTGTCCGCACCACCCCATGCCTTCCTGTCCGCACCCGCGTCACTTTCGTCCGGATTGCTACCGCCCGCGTCGATCTGCCGCGGTTTCTCAGCCTTAATCGCCTTCGGTCCGATATAGCCGCGCATCGCGCGCTCTTTGTCCCCCTGCTTCGCGTCCAGAAGCATCTGCTCCTGTGCCGTAATTTCCGCATCCGCAAAGCGCCGCCTTTCCTTCGGCGCTTCATTTTCCAGGGAACTCATTCGTTTTTCCTCAGATACCGGCTTCCCGATCAGATCCGTCAAATCTCCTATGTGCAGAACCGCCATCTCATGAAGCGCACGGGTTGCCGCGACATACAAAAGCTTCACATAAGAATCCTCCGCCGGATAATGCTCAGCAGACGGGTGGTACAGCAAAACCGCGTCAAATTCCAGTCCCTTCGTGTATTCCACCGGAAGCACCATTACACCGCTTCCAAACTCCGCCGTCTCCGGATTACAGTCTGCAAGCGGAAGCTTTTTGCCCAGCATATCACTTACTGCTGCGCTCTCGCCCTCATCACGACAGATGACTGCAATCGTCTCATGCCCCGCCTGCAGCCATTCTGCGATGATATCCGCCGCCTTTTGTATCATATTGTTTTCATCTGCACACTTTTCCACACACACCGGATTTCCATGTCGTCTGATGGGGTCAACCGGGTAAATCGGGAAGCTGCCATGACGCAGAATCTCCGTGGCAAAATCCGAGATTTCTACAGTATTACGATAACTCTTTTTCAGCAATCCAAAGCTATCGAAGGTACCTGTTAATATGAGATCCTGCAGATCCCTCCAGTCATTCAGTCCATATCCAAAATAAATATTTTGCGAGACATCACCCATAATCGTATAGGTACATCCCCGCAGGCAGTATGCCAGCGCGCCATATGCCATCATGCCGAAATCCTGCGCCTCGTCAATGATGATGTGACTTGCCTCACGGATCCCATCTGTCTCTTTCATGCGTTTATACAAATAAGCGAGCGCTGCAAGGTCATATACATCAAATTGATTTGTTACATTCGGAACAGCCTTTCCCTTCTCCCGCTGCGTTTGCAGAAATTCCTGATAGACCTCAAAAATCGATCCCTTCCAGATATCCTTTCCGAAATACCAGCGGTATTTTCTTTTCAGCTCCCTTTTCTCCGCTGCGGTATAAGAGACATATTTCCCGGTCAATTCGTTTTCCAGCTTTGCCAGAAGCATCTCATTCAACATATTAATTTTGCCCTGCACGGAAACCTGCGGGTTTTGCGCCCGATACGCTTCAATTGCAGAGGCATCCAGCAAAAGCACGCCTGTGCCGTCACTTGCCATGCTGTCCTTCTCCGGCTGCGCTGCCGAATCCTCGTTTTCCAACCATACATCTTTTATCGGGATCACGCGTCTCTCATACTCCCGGCAGAAATCCTCCAGGTCGTGAAACCATGCATAACTTCCCTTAACGCAGGCATTCTGATCCTTTTTATCAATCGCACAGATCTGGTGGACCTTCGGATTCCAGTCCTCGTAAAGCAGACGGACGAAAAGCTGCTCCATTGTCATCTGGGCCACACCGTACACATCCAGATCCGGCAGGACACTGGTAATGTAATTCAGCAAAATCCGGTTGCTTCCAATGATATAGAAATCCTCCGGCCGAAAATCCTCTTCATAATTATACAATATGTAAGAGATGCGATGCATCGCCACCGTTGTTTTCCCGGAACCGGCAACACCCTGCACGATCAGATTTGTTTTGGGAGATTTGCGGATAATCGCATTCTGTTCCTTCTGTATCGTCGCAATAATCTCGCCCAGCACCGCTTTTTTGCTTTTTGCAAGGTACTTTGTCAACAGCTCGTCATTGGCAACTACGTCCGAATCAAAGAAATCCTTCAGCCTGTCATCAACAATCTCATACGTGCGCTTGCGCTGCAGGTCAATCTCATAAGTTCCTTCATTTTTCACCACATACCTGCATGGACCAAGCGCATTTTCATAATAGACTGACGCCACCGGAGCGCGCCAGTCTATGACCACCGGCTCCACACCGTTTTTCGAAATGCCAACCCGTCCCACGTAATAAGATTCCGCCTGTGAAACATGCGGATCACGAAAGTCAATCCGTCCGAAATACGGCTTTTTTCGCGCTTTCTGACACCGCAGCAGATCACGCCGGTTCTCCCCAAGCTGTGACAGCGTGTTGTGCAAAAGTGAAAGCCCTTCCTTGTCTTTTGGACCATACGTCTCCATCAGATCATGCACTTCTTTCGACAACTCCCGGATGCGCCCTTCCGTACGCTCCAGATTTTCCTGCGCGATCATTAAAATCTCTGATAACTGTTTTTCCTCATCCTCCCGGCGAAGTCCCGGAACCGGACGAAATGTTTTTTTCTGGTCTGCTTTCTTCTGTTCCATCCATCTTCCTCTTCCATATTAGTGCTCTCTCCATTGTACGCCTGTCAGAAAAAATGTCAATCAAAAAGCAACATTTCGGAAGTTCATCAAAAAGCAGCATTCCGAAAACTCATTATAAGCAATATTCCGAAAGCTCCTTCACTGCGCTTTGGCGATTTCCTTTTTTAGCCGTCCAATGATCTTTTTTTCAAGACGTGATATATAAGATTGTGAGATGCCCAGCATATCCGCCACCTCCTTCTGTGTTTTTTCCTCACCGTCATTTTTTCCCAGTCCGAAGCGAAGCTGGATAATCATTCTCTCCCGGTCAGAAAGTTTATCTATCGCGCGCATCAGCAGCTTGTACTCCATCTCCGTTTCCATGTCGCGATAGATCACATCCTCGTCGGTCCCGAGAATGTCCGACAGAAGCAGTTCGTTTCCATCCCAGTCTACGTTCAGCGGCTCGTCAAAGGATACCTCCATCTTTGTCTTGCTTGTTCGCCTGAGATACATGAGGATTTCATTTTCAATGCAACGTGACGCATATGTTGCAAGTTTAATATTTTTTCCGGGATTAAACGTATTAATTGCTTTAATCAGTCCGATTGTCCCGATAGAAATCAGATCCTCCACACCCACCCCGGTATTATCAAATTTTTTCGCTATGTACACAACAAGTCTCAGATTGTGTTCTATCAAAAGTGATTTTGCCTCCCCCGGTTCCTTGCTTCCAAGCTGTTCAATCGCCTCCGCTTCTCTGCCCGGTTCCAGCGGAGAGGGCAGCACCTCGCTGCCCCCGATATAGTGAATATCGTTTGTGCGCTTCCAGAACATATCCGATACGCTCGGAATCATCCGAAACTGAAATTTATTTGGCATAGCCACCTTAATCATCATGTTATACATTCCTCCTGCTACTCTAAAATACGAGGGTGCAATATCATCTGATATTTTCCTCCGCTGCTGACTGCCCTTCTGCTGACAGCAACCAGCACTCTTTTGGTATTCCATGCACTCTCCCCATGCTTTATTTCCATACTGTCCAGCGTTATCGCAGGCAGTATCCCCCTGCCCTCCCCGACAGAATGATAAGGAATATAGCGAAACAAAGCATCCCCCTGCCCGCATAGTTCCATATCCAGAAAGCCGTCCAGTTCCTGTATTTCCGCTTCGCTTAAAAGCCTGCAGATCTCATTGTAATCTGTGATGTGAACCGGTCTGTCTGTAAGCGGATCCGTCAGTTGGTTGCCGCTGTCCAGCAGTCCCTTTAATAAAATCTTTTTTGTTCCTTTTTGAAGCGTGACATCGTACAGGTATTTTGTTTCAGCCTTTGCCCTTCGCCGGCAATTCCACAACAGCCTGGCGGTGCCATATCCCGCCGCTGCCGCCAGCCAGAACGGCAGCTTCAGATATGTCACAAAAATCTGCCAGATACTCCCCAGGAACAAAGACAGGATACCGTACACATAAACCGTCTGCTGCCAGCCTCTGCTTCCGCGTTTTTTTCCTGCAGCATACGCTGTAAGGAAACAAAATAAAATGCTGCATGCAGCAGATACGATTCTGCTTTTATGTATAGGAAGTACGACGATCAGACATGCTCCAACGGCTCCGATCCCGCTCGCCAGAAGCTTTCTTCTTACTGAAAAGGTTTCTTTTTGTATGATTCCGGTTAGCTGCAGAATCAAAAAATTCAGCATCAGATTTTCCAGAAAATAGACATCCAGATAAATCTCGTAGTACAACAAAAAGCCTCCCTTCACGTACCCCTAGTATACGTGAAGGGAGGCATATTATTTGTCAAAACAGCCACCCAAAACCGCAGATTTCCTCGACAAGATGTGACATCCAAATTATATGGTCCTGTAATCAAAGGCATCAACACCGGCGCCGTAGCGGTGTATCTTCTGCAGTATGCTGCGCAGATCCTCCACCGGAACCTGGCCCGGCGCGGAAGCCTGCCCCGCCATGCCGAAGGTAAGCGCAGAACCAAATGTCTCGCCAAGCAGACGGCTTACCACTCCAACTGCCCCCATGGACATCGTGACGACCGGAACCGAAAGCTTCCTGTGCGCTTCTTCTGTTGCTTCCAGCAATATAAGAACATCGGCGCTGCTTTGCGGCATCACAGCGATCTTCGCGATATCACCACCCAGCTCCTGCATACTTTTCAGACGTCTCACCAGCTCCTCTTTTGGCGGTGTTTTTTGAAAATCATGATTGGACAGGATCACTTTTTGCCCTGACGCATGGGCTGCTTCTATAAGCGAGACTGCCGTCTCCCTGTCAAAAAAGAGTTCCACATCAATCGCGTCTGCCATGCCGCTCTCCAAGACCACACGATACATCTGTGCGTACGCTTCAGGAGAAATTTCCTGCTCTCCGCCCTCCCGCTTCGTACGAAAAGTCACCAAAAGCGGCGTATCACCCAGATAGCCCCGCAGCTCCTTTAAAATATCCGGCAGGGTCTCTCTCATCTCTGTACCATTTCCCAGCCATCCCTTTTTTCCCGCACGCTCCGGGAAAACTTCTGTGCCCTCCCTGCCCGCCGCACGCTCCGGGATAACTGCTGTACCCTCCCTGCCCGCCGCACGCTCCGGGAATGCTTCCGGCTCCTCCAAAAAGTCAGCTCTCCACTCGATCATGTCCGGGCCCTGCTCCATTGCGTTGCGGACAGAATATACAATTTCCTGCCGTGTTCTGCCCATCACAGGCACGCAGATTTTGGGGATTCCCTCCCCCAGAATCAGATTGCGGATTTTTACAGTATTTGACATAGCAGACGAATCCTTTCTCTTCCCAATTACCTTCTGTGCATAAACAATATCAGAACTATCACACAAAATCTCCACCGTTTTCTGATCCGGCTCCCCGTGAAAAAACTTATCCAGCACCTTCTGAAATACTTCGCATTCCGGCTTTGCCAAGGCAAATAACGTCATAGAAGATTTCAGCTTCAGGTTATCCGGCCATCCCATCACTTCCTGTGCATCACTGGATTCTGTCTCCAGAAGCGCCTCCGATATTTCCACGAGATTTTGCCCCAGCATATCATCTTCCATATATGCTTTCGCCTCATCCATGTCTCTTATTGCATAATACCTGGCCATTTCGCTGTAACCCAGTCCCGCAATCTGCGGAAAAATAAACCACATCCAGTGGCTGTGTTTCTGTCCTGCTTTTATCTCCTGCAGGGCAGTCTGGTAATAATTCTGCTGTGCACTCCGAAATCGTTCTAAATTATAATCCATGCTCCGTTTCCTCTTTCCCGGTAAAATAACATCATTTTCTGCTTACCATTATTCTACCACAGGTCCGCCTCTTTTCCTACCATAAAAGAAAAAAGCCATTTCTAAACCAACAGTTTAGAAATTATTGAACTAATTATACCTGTGATACCTTCCATGTTCAGAAATTCGTGCTATGATATAGATACGAAGAAAATGGAGGAACACAAAAATGAAATTATCTCTTGCCGCAAATATCAGCAAATTACGAAAAGAACATTCCATGACACAGGAACAGCTGGCGGAGGCATTGGGCGTCACCTTTGCTTCTGTCTCAAAATGGGAGCGTGGCGTAGCGACACCGGAGTTAAATCTGATTGCGGAAATGGCGGATTTGTTTGAGGTATCCATTGATGCGCTGATAGGATATCAGTTCCGGAACAACGACAGACAAAATGTGATCGCAAGATTAAAGCAGTATCTCCACGACAGAAGCAGCGAAGATGTTTACGCAGATATTGAAAAATCGCTGCAGCGCTATCCGAATTGTTTTGAGATAGCCTATTACAGCGCGCGGATATATCGTGTAAGAGGTCTTTGTCAGAATAAACCCGAATACTCCAGAAGAGCACTTGCTCTGTATCAACGTGCGTGTATGATGATTGGACAGAATACCGACCCGGAGGTCAGCGAAATCTCTGTCCGCAATGAAATGGCAGATATTTACCTTACGCTTGGTGAATACGATAAATGTCTGGAAATATTGAAACAGTACAATCCCTGCCGCTTAAATCATCCGCTTATCGGGCAGACATTGGCATCCGCATGCGATGACCCGAAAGGAGCTTTGCCGTATTTATCAATGGCGCTGCTCGACTTAACCAGAACGCATATGTCAATCGTTACGGGATATCTCAATGTCTATTGTAAAACCGGGAATTATCAGGACGCACTGCTTCTTGTGGACTGGGCGCTTGCATTCTACCCCGGACTGCGGGTTCCCGGAAAACGAAGCTACATGGACAAAAGTGAAGCCATTCTCTGGGCAGTCCGGGCGGAGGTCCTATTGTCACTTAATAAAAAAGAGGATGCCATAAACAGTCTCCGTCAGGCAAAAACGATTGCGCTGCTGTTTGACGAAGCGCCCAGCTATGACGCATCAAACATTCGCTTTTTCTCCTGCGGGACACCTGCAACCGCTTTCGATGATTTAGGAGAAACTGCAATCATCGGGATTGACAATCTCATAGCAAAACATGAAAAAAACGAATTATCTGATTTATGGAGGAGGGTCAAAGATGAATCACAAACACAAATCTGCCAGTAAAAAATATATCGCCCAGTTTTACAAAAAGAATCATGCTTCCTTTTTGATTGCCCTGATTTCCTCACTGCTGACTGCCGCTCTCAACCTCTGGATTGCATGGATGCTGCAGCAGATGGTTGATTTTGTATCGGGTGTTTCCGGCGCTTTTGGGTTGCCTGTTTTAGTCTGGTACGTTGTCAGCGTGGTCGCAGCGATTCTTCTTCTGAAAGCAATGAGTTACTTTTCCCGGCCGCATTTTATGGAAAAGGCGATGAGACAATATAAAGATTATGCATTCCATAAGCTGACCCAGAAGAACATTTCCGCATTTTATGTTGAAAATACCGCGAATTACATATCTGCATTTTCCAATGATGCCGCGACCGTTGAGAATGGTTATTTGGATATGCAATTCAACATTTTGTCTAATATTATCATGCTGACCGGTGCATTACTGATGATGCTTATGTATCATCCGCTGATGACAGTTATCGCCTGCGCATTTTTCCTGCTGCCCATCGGCGTATCCTATATCACAGGGAACCGCATGGAAACAGTGGAAAGAAACATATCCGAGAAAAACAGTAAGTTAATTGCCACATTAAAAGACAGCCTGAGCGGTTTCTCTATAATCAAAAGCTTCAAGGCGGAAAATGCCATCTTTGATTTGTTTGCACATAACAACACCGCCGCAGAACAAGCCAAATGTAAGAAGCGGAAGCTGGTAACGGTCATCGGCTGTCTGGCAAGCGTGGCAGGGATTACCGCACAGCTCGGAACGTTTTTAGCCGGTGCCTGGCTCGCTTCATCCGGTCAGGATATCACACCGGGCATACTGATTGCTTTTATTAATCTGACAGCTTATGTGATTCAGCCAATCCAGGAATTGCCGGAACAGCTCGCATCGAGAAAAGCGGCAATCGCACTGATTGACAAACTCGCTGATTCTCTGGAAGGCAATGTACGTGATGAAGGTATGCACATTCCAAATCAGTTAAACACCGGGATTACGATGAAAAATGTTACGTTTGGTTATGATGCAGAATGTGATGTTCTGCACAATATCAGCACTGCCTTCGATGCCGGGAAAAAATACGCAATCGTGGGAACCTCCGGCAGCGGAAAATCTACGCTTCTGAATTTGCTTATGGCGAGTCACGGAAACTACTCCGGACAAATCTGCTATGACGGACAGGAAGTAAAGGACATCAGCAGTGAATCGCTGTATGACATCGTTTCGATGATTCAGCAGAATGTCTTTATTTTCAACGCCTCTATCCGCGATAATATCACGATGTTCCATGAGTTTCCGGCGGCGGAGGTGGAGCGGGCAATCGAGCTTTCCGGCCTGTCAAAACTGATAAAGGAGCGTGGTGAGGACTATCTCTGCGGAGAGAATGGCAGCGGATTGTCCGGCGGCGAAAAACAGCGTATCTCCATTGCACGCAGCCTGCTCAAAAAGACAAAGGTGCTTCTTGTTGACGAGGCAACCGCAGCCCTGGACGCCGAAACCGCCTGTCAGGTATCAAGTGCGATTCTCGGACTGGAAGGTGTAACGGGCATCGTGGTTACGCACGCCCTTAATGAGACTCTGCTCAGACAATACGATGGCATTATTACGCTGAAAAATGGCTCGATTGTTGAATCGGGAACTTTCGATGAACTGATTGCAGAGAAAGGATATTTCTATTCGCTGTTTACGATTTCCCAGTGATGCTCCGTCCATGAGCCATCCTGGTCAGCCTGGTCAGTACCTTGGTTAGTATCCTGGTCACTACTGCTAACCAGGCTCTTAAACATAACCATAATATCCTCTCGTTAATTGTATGATGCCGGGGACAAAAGTCCCCGGCTATGACGCCTGCGGATTGCAGCACGCAGATAGTTTCTTCATGGTCTCTTTTTTTGCTTACAGCAGCTCCTTTACCGCCAGCGCGTCCGCACATGCCTGGCAGTCGCAGTAAAGCGCACCCTTTGCTTTGATGTCCTGGGCGTGCGCAAGAACAGCTCCGGTCTTTTCTCCGAATACCTTTGCGCCCATATCGGAACCGGCAAAGGCAATCAGACCATCAATGGGCGTAACATCCGCATCAATCTCCGCAATAAGCGCTTCCTTTGCCGCGGCTTCTTTTTCGGTTCCCACAGCGTCCAGATACGCCTGTCCCGCAGCCTTCAGCTCTGCGCAGCAGGAAGGCGCGCTGATCATATCCTGTATCTTTTTGATTACTTCACTCATTTTGGTACCTCCTTCTGAAATAAAATGATATCTACAGCCGTTTTTATCATACCACAATTTATATAAAATGGAAAGATTTTCTCCTGCTGTTTTCGCCTTAGATCTGGACTTCGGTTACTGTTCACGCCAGCCTCAAACACTTGCTGTTTGAGGCGTAAGAAGTGATTCAAGTGTGAGCAAATCCCATTCGCGAAGCGAATTCTAAATGGATTTGCGAAGGTTACTGTGAACGGAGTGAACAGCAACAATTTTTTGAAAACATAAGGCGAGGAGGAGATGGGCTATGAAGCGAAAGAGAAGAGGATTTTATGCAATTCTGTTTGCGGCCGGGCTTGCGCTGACGGGCAGCGCCGCAGTGCTGGCGGAGGAAACGGCAGCGGAAGGGGCTGCGGAGATTGGCGCGGCAGTGCAGGAAGCAGGAACGGGCAGCAGCGCGGCGCAGGAAACGGATGCAGCGGATACGGTACAGAACCAGGTGCCGCATGTGCTGACGCCGTATCAGACAAGTAATTTCACTCTGTGGGATAATGAGCCGACGGAAGCGTTTTATATGATGGCGGCAGAATATAAGCAGGGGCTGACGCCTGCAAATTACGACAGCTACCGCCAGGCGCTCTATAACCTGGACGGGCAGTTTTCGAAGGTAACGATGGAGGTCGGACACATCGACGGCGAGCGGAACGGCAGCGCAACGCTGTATATTTACAAAGACGGTGAGCTGGCGCAGACCGTACAGCTTGCCAGCGATATGATGACGCAGAAGCTGGAGCTGGATACGACGGGTGTAAAGCAGCTGCGCCTGGATCAGGAGGGCGGCGATGCGGCATACGGCTATGCGAATGTGACAGGCTTCGGCGGGCATAATTTTGTGGCGGAAATGACGCAGGTTGTTTCGGTGTTCAGCGACGGCGTTTACACCTACACCTGCAAAGACTGCGGATATTCCTACGGCGAGACGATCCCGGAGCAGAGCGCGTGCGTGCCGTATCTGACGCCGTATCAGGTAACGAATCTGTATTCGCTTGAGGAAACGGAGGATACGCAGGACTGCTTCTATGTGATGGGCAAGGCGTATTATAAAGGAGCGATCCCGGAGAACTACGATTCGACGCGGGAGGCGTTTTACAATCTGGGCCAGAAATACAACAGCGTTACCTTTACAGTCGGGCACCAGGACAATGAGCGGAACGGAGACGCTCTGCTGCGCGTATTCGGAGACGGCAATCTGATGAAGGAGCTGGAGCTGACGAAGGATATGCTGAACCAGACCATCACGATCAATACGGTCGGCGTCACGCAGCTGAAGATTTCCTATGAGGGCGGCGACAGCAATTATGCGATTTTCGATATGAGCTACGAATCTGCAGAGACGTGGGAGCATAATTTCCAGAAGGAGGTGCTGCTTGAGGCGACGGTCGGGCAGACGGGGATCTGCACATATACCTGTGTGAACTGCGGTTCCTCCTACACGGAGATTATTCCGGCGGTGGATGACTAAAGCGGCAGCAGAAGAGAGGGAGGAAAGCGATGTATTGTCATAATTGTGGAAAAGAAATTGAAAATGATGCGAAGCATTGTCCGCATTGCGGGGCACAGCAGCGGACGGCGCCTGCGGGCGGCGAGACGAAAGCACAGCAGACAGCTCCGTCGCAGAGCAGCGGAAATGGAAAAGACGGCGGAAAAAAGAAGCCAATGATATTTCTTGGCGCTGCCGTTGCCGTGGTGGTTGTTCTGGCGGTGGTTATTATGCTGGTTACCGGAAAACGCACGCTGGAGGTCATGGATTATGTTGGGCTGAAGGTGGAGGGCTTAAGTACGGAGGGAACGGGAAGGGTTTCCTTTGATACGGATAAGCTGCTGGCGGATATCGGCGAAAAGAAAGCTCTGACGGAGCGGGAAAAGGAAGATGTGGAGGCGCTGATCGCCGACGCGATGAAGGATTTTTCGATGTCAAAAAGCAGCCAGCTTGCAAACGGCGATGAAGTGACTGTGGAAAGCAATCTGGATAAAAAGCTTCTGAATGACTATGGGATCGCGCTGAAAAATGGTTCTGCGGTTCTGACAGTGGCGGATCTGATCGAGATACAGGAAATCCGTCTGAATGATTATATGAAGATGGAGTTTTCCGGATTCGAGGGCGACGGATACGCTTATATCAGCACGGATTATGAGAAGCTGAAAAGCGATGTGGAAACGCAGGTGCGCGCGCTTGCCGGGGAGCAGGAGGCGGAGAGCTTTATTTCCGAAGAGCTTGGCAATTATCTGTATTCCTTCTATCTGGATGTACAGCCGTCGGGCGGACTCAAAAACGGCGATGAGGTGAAGGCGGCCATCAACATGGATAAACCGGAAATCAGTGAGTATGGTATCCGTTTTAGCTGGGAGGATATGACGGAGACGGCAGAGGGACTTTTGCCGACACATACGGTTGTCCTGACTGATTATTTAAATTGTGAGTTTTTCGGATATGACGGCGCCGGGTATGCCGACATTGCGCTGGATACGGAAAAGCTGGGTGCGGATCTGCAGGCGGCGTTCGAAGAGGCGGGGCGCGGCGTTTACGGCGCTTTGCAGGAGGACGCAGATATGGCGGCGGATCTGGAAAATGCCGTGAAGATTATCCGTGACAGCTGGCGCGGCAATTTTAACACGACGCTTGATAAGGAAACGGCGCTGACGAATGGGGAAACGGTGACGCTGGAATGCGCATATGAGCAGGAGCCGCTGTATATTTACCAGATCGGCGTTTATCTGGAGGGCGGCACGAAGGAATTTACCGTGGAAAACCTCGAAGAGCCGCAGGAAGTTGACCTGACGGATGCGCTGACGGTAAGCTTTTCGGGAATATGCCCGAACGTGCGCGTGGAGCTGACGATTGATTACGATCAGCCCTATGTGTCGCTGACCTCGCTCTGGAGCATGAGCAGCAACGAACGGATCGTTGCAAAGAACGGTGACGTCTACGAGGGAGAGATCACATACGATGAGCAGGAAATGCTGGAGAACGGCTATCGTGTGACGAACAATCAGTACAGCTATGAGATCTCCGGGCTGAATACCTATGAGATCAACGTAAGCGAAGAAGAGCTTATTGCGTTGTCGCAGACATTTGAAGATTATGTGAGACAGAAATTTGTGAGCGCATCCGACAGCATTCTGGAGTATGCGGGCAGCGAAGGCTGGCTTGTCTGGAATGAGAGCGAGATGGCGCTGGATTCCTTTAAGCTTGCCTACAAGACGAATGAGGATTATACGGAAAACCGGCTGTATCTGGTATTCCACATGGCGGTGCCGCTGAAAACGCTGGACCGTCGGGCGGAGCAGCGGGATGCGTTTATGGTAATGTACGTTTCGGACATTGAACAGATGCCGGACGGTCAGCTTATGCTTGAAACAGACAGGAACGAGTCGCTGTTTATGACGGCGGAGGAAACACAGGATTATATTGCGCAGAATATTGCAGAGAACATGGAGGGCGCTGAGATTCTGAATGAATATGCGGCGGAGGAAGCGCCTGCGCCTGATACCACGGACACTGCGGAAATTTCGGGCATGGAAGTGGAAGAGGTACAGATACCGACCGGAGAATTTGCGGACAACGTAAAGAGCCAGGCGGCAGCTTATGTGACTTATGAAGGGCATATCTATGCGCGGTATGACATGAACCTGAGCTGGAAGCTGGCAAATACCTTCTGTGAGACGGCCGGCGGGCATCTTGCGACCATTACCTCGGAGCGCGAAAAAGCGGTGATCGAAAAGCTCCTGGAGGGTGCGCCTTTTGGCGAATACTGGCTCGGAGCGACAGACGCCGACTGGGAAGGCGGCTGGCAGTGGATAACAGGCGAACCGTTTGAATGGACGGACTGGGACAGCGGACAGCCGGATAATTCCGATTACGAAGAAGAAGGCGAAAACTATCTGGAGATGGGAAGCGGCTTTGGAAACCACTGGAATGATAACTATGGAGAAAATACCGACGGCGGTTTTATTCTGGAAATCGAACCGGCGGCAGCGGAAATTGCGGATAATACGATAGAAGCGGAGCCGGATGACGGGGAAGCAGGCGCGGATACAGATGCAGCAGAAGAAACCACAGAGGCAGCAGATGCGGCAGAAGAAACCACAGAGGCAGCAGATGCGGCAGAAGAAACCACAGAGGCGGCAGATGCGGCAGAAGAAACTGCAGAGGCTGCAGCGCAGGAAGAAGAGCGTACAGAAGCAGCACAGGCATACCTTGCAGATCTCACACCTGAGGCATCCAATAGCTGCGGCATAGAAAAATATCTGACGGATCCATACGGAAACGACCATTTTTACAGTCTGTATCTGGACGCGGCGCAGAGAGGTTCGATGACATATGACCTTGACGGAGCGTGGTCGAGGCTGACCGGCACCATCAGCACCTGGACGGAAGCGGACAGCGGATGCAGCTTTGAAATTGCTATCTGGGGCGACGGCACGCTGCTGTTCTCGAAATATGATTACCGGAAGGGCGATGCGGCGATTCCGTTTGCGATCGACGTGAAGGGTGTGGAGAAGCTCTGTATCCAGACAAATGCTTACGGAAACACATACAATGGATATCTGTTCTTAAACGAAGGAAAATTGTTCGCGGACGGTACGGAGACAGCTCTGGAGGAGACGCGGGAGATGCTTGATAAGCCTGCCCTTGTAAGCTCTGCCGGATATGAGAGGATGGAAGCGGGCATGATTACGGATATCTACGGAAATATTCACCGTGACGCCTGCGCGTTTTCTGCATCGGAGGGCGGGTATGCGCTCTGGAATCTGGACGGGAAGTATACTTCCTTTGATGCGACGCTCTTTGCATCGGACCGCTATGATTACTATGACTATTATCAGGAGACAGAGGGAACCCTGGAAATCCTTCTGGATGGAGAGAATGTATTTAAGGCGGAAAACTACTCCATTCTGGAGCAGCCGATGCCGGTTTCCCTGGATGTGACCGGCAAAAAGACGCTGGAGGTGCGCACATCGACCAGAGAGGATAACAGCTACCTGTACTTCTATCTGGCAGACACGATGCTGAAAAAGCCGCTTGCAAAGGAAGCTGTTCAGGCAGCAGCGGCGGAATTTCCGGAGATTCCGGCTGTTGTGGAGCAGCGTGCGGCGCAGATCGTGACGCTCGGAGATCACCGCTACTATTTATTTGAAGAGCCGCTTACCTGGGATCAGGCGAGTGCATTCTGTGCGGCGGCAGGCGGCGTGCTGGCGTGCCCGGTGGATGCGGACCAGAATCTTGCGCTGCAGTATCTGGCATACGACGGTCTCTGGGACAGCTACTGGATCGGCGGAAGGCTGACCAGGGGCGTCTGGGGCTGGAGCAATGGCGAAGCCTTTGGCAATTATCTGAACTGGGGCGACGGAAAGCCGGACAATGTGGACAGCCTGGAATATCTTCTGAGCATCAATTATGACGGCACCTGGAACGACCTTCCGGCGGACGCGGAGTGCGGGTTCATCATGGAGACGACAGCTGCTCTGGGGCAGCAGGCAGAGGAAACCGTGCGGCTGGCGGAGCTGGAATGGCTGAACAGTGATTACTGCGAGGCTTCCGACGTCTATGATATCGACGAAATAAATACGAAGGCAAAGACGCTGGAGCTTGGCAGCGTGCGTCTGGATGCGTCAAACGATGCGCGCCTCAGCGTGCGGCTCGCTGACGGGTATGACGTATTTTCCGGTACGGTGTCTCCTTACTCCGGTGCGTCTGAGAATGTAAATATGCAGTTTGCAGTTTTTGGCGATGGAAAGCTTTTGTATGAATTGCGTGATATCCGGAAAAATACGGATGAAACGGCATTTTCCGTAGACGTCAGCGGAGTGAACGTGCTGACGGTGGCAGCGTCCAATAATGGAAGCTATGATTACGGACATCTGTATCTCACCAGCGCGCTCGGCGTGAAAGACGGTACGGGCGATGCGGCAGATATTCAGCGCCTGGCGGATCTGATCCTGGTGGAAGAGGTAGGTACCTATACAGAGCAAAAGCTTTACACAGATGCTTACGGTATCCTGCACGACCGTTTTCTGGAGCTGAATGCGCAGGAAAATGCAAGAGCGCTTTACAATCTGTCGGGAAATTACACGACCTTTACCGGAACGCTCACAGCGCTGACAGAGGGGACGTTGGAGACAGATGCTTCTGTTCAGATTAAGGCGGACGGAGAGACGCTGTATGAAATTTCCGGGTTTGAGATGCAGGAGGGGCCGGTTGCCTTTGAGCTGGATGTCACAGGAAAAAGTACGCTGGAAATCGTGACGTCATCAGAAGATCGGACGTGGATTTATCTGACGGACGACCGGATCGCGGTGAAGTAGAGAGAGGCGATGTTATGAGAAAAAGGAAAAGCCTGAAAAAAATGGCGGCAGCCGGGCTTTGCGCCTGCGTGGTATTATCCGCGCAGGGCGCAGGCAGTCTGGCGGCGGAAATGAAATCCGAAGCGGCAAAAACGGAGGCGCCGGACGTTTATCTTCCGGAAAGCAGCAGCCGCTATCTGGAAGAAGAGGAAGTGGAAGGCTGGACGCGCGGGGAGCTGGAATACGCGAGATATGAGATCTTTGCGCGGCGCGGGATGCTGTTTGATGATCCGGAGATAGCGGAATACTTTTCCGGAAAGAGCTGGTATTTTGGCTTTATAAAAGAGAGCGACTTCCCGGAAAGTATGCTGAACGAATATGAGCTTGCGAATGCAGAGCTGCTGGAGCGTCTGGCAGCGGAAGCGGAGGATGACACCGAAGAATCCGGGACGGAAGAAGATCAAAGCGCGGCGGCAGACAGAAAGGCGCAGACGGCAGCGGATGGCACTTCGGATACGGCCAAGACGGATGATGCAGACGACACAAAATCCGGGACAGGCGAAGCGGGAGAGGATGAGGCCGGGGAAGCTGTGACGGAGGAAGAAACCGGGGATGCAGCGAAACCGGCCGGGACGGATGCGGTCGAGCCGGATACTGAGGAAGAAACCGAAACGGAGCAGGCGGTTTCTTACGTTCCGGGTGAATATACGGCGTATGCCGACGGCTATGCAAGTAAAATTATGGTGACCTGTACCTTCGACGAGAAGGGAATCGTCAGCATGGGCATGAATCTTTCCGGGGAAACTGCCGGACAGGGAGCTGAGATAGGAAACGATCTGATAAAGAGCATTTTAAAAGATCAGACAAGCGAGGTGGATGCGATCGCCGGTGCGACCGTCACTTCCGATGCAGTCAAAGAGGCGGTAGCCGCCTGCATGGAGCAGGCGAAGGCTGCCGGGGAGAGCGAGAAGGAATCGGAATCCGAGCCGCAGACAGAAGGAGAGACGGAAACGGAGACAGAAACTGCGACAGAAGCGGCGACTGAGACTGAGTCGGAAACAGAGGTGGAGACACAGACAGAAGCTGCGCCGGCGACTGAGACTGAGTTGGAAACAGAAGCAGAGACGCAGACAGAAGCTGCGCCAGCGATTGAGACTGAATCGGAAACAGAGACAGAAACTGAAACGGAAATTGTATCGACAGAGACGGAAACGGAAGCGGCAATAGAGACAGAACCGGGGACGGAAACGGAAGCCGGATTCAGCAGAAACGAGGACCTGCATGATGTAGACATCATGGAGGAAATTGAGAAAATGGAGGCAGGGGAAGGCGTCAGCCAGCCGGGAGAGGAAACAGCGGAGCAGCAGGAAACGACGGAGCTGCAGTTAGCCGGAACCTCCGACGCGGCGCCTGTCATCGAATACATTTTCCCGGACGTAGCCGAGCGGTATCTGGATCGTTCGGAAGTGTCACGGCTTTCCCCGCAGGCGATCAGCTATGCGAAAAATGAAATCTATGCGCGTCACGGACGGAAATTTGCTTCGCAGGAGCTGAAGGATTATTTTGGCTCCAAGAGCTGGTATGTGGGGACGGTAGATCCCGATGACTTCACAGATAAAGTATTTAATGATTACGAGCAGAAGAATCTTCTGCTGATCGTAGAGTATGATACTTACAAGCTGGATCAGCCGGGCTACGACATCTATAGGGTGAATGAGGAACTGTCCCTTTTTGCTGCGGAAACGTCCGAAGCGACCATCGCGCCGGAATCCGGTTATCTGTCCGGACAGTATATATTTGCGGACAGCGACATCCGCTATCTGACAGAAGAAGAGGTGAATGTGCTTTCTGCGCGGGTGGCATGTTATGCACGCTACGAGATTTATGCGCGTCGGGGCGCCATCTTTACACCCCAGGAGCTGCAGGAATATTTCGGCGGCAAAAACTGGTATGCGGGAAGGATTAACCTGTCCGATTTTTCGTCCGAGATGTTCAATCAATACGAGCTGTACAATATGAAACTTTTAAATGAGCGTGAAAAAGCTCTGGAGCCGGACGGCTACCTGAACCGGTAACGCGCAGATAACATCAAAAGAGAACCTGCTGATGCAATGCGGCGGAGCACTGGCCAAACGTCCGCTGATGCAATGCGGTGGAGCACCGGTAGAACGTCCGCTGATGCAATATGTTGCGAAGTGTCGGCAGGAACGTCCGCTGACGCAATGCGGATGGCGTCAGTCAATATAATTTTGCGAGCACTTCACACAGGCGGAGTTGCGGCTGCACACGAAGGAGAGCATGATATCCTCCGGGTAGCGGCTGCAGCTCCCTTTCTTATATGTAACAGTATGTGTGACTTCGGAAGCGTCCGTCGGGCACTTGCATTTGTAGTCTTTCGTGTATTCCATGAGAACTCCTTTCCTTCGCAAAGCGATTGGTTTTAAAGTGATTTGAAAATGCTGTGATGCCGGGGCATTTTGTCTGCTCCGGCACAGTATTTCCGGAATCCGGGCGTTCGCCGTACAGAGTGTTTGCAGAATACGGACGTTCCGCCGTATAGAATGTTGTTAAAATCCGGACATTCCACCGGACAGAGTATTTTCAGAAGCCGAGGGATTCTCCGACCAGGATGACCCGGATGCGTCCCGGGAAACGGTTGTAATGCTGAACATGCAGCATATTGCATATTTTTTCCGGGGAGAAGCAGTTGTGACATACGCCGTCCTTTGCGCAGGGGGTGGAGAGACCGAGCCGGATAGCATTTGGCGGCGCGGCAATATTATGCACGCGCGCAATGGCAGCGTCCAGATCCGGCACAATTTTGTTCATGCCAACAAGCAGAATCACACAATCCGGTCCGTAGGAAAGCGCGGCAACGCGGTTGCCTGTTCCGTCTATATTGACGAGCTGCCCGTCAAGCGTGACGGCATTTGCGCTCATCAGATAAAAATCTGCGGAAAATGCCTTGCGATAAAATGCTTTACGCTCCTCCTGCGGAATTTCAGCGCGGTCCCAGAGCTCTACCGGCGCATTTTTCAGAGCATCCAGCAGACCGCATTCTGTGATGGATTCCGAACCGCCCCAGGTAACGGTAGCCCCTTCCGGGATCAGAGACAATACTTTTTCGACAGCGCTTTTGCCATCCGGGCAGTAATAACCGTCCATTCCGCGCTTCTGCAGAGCCTTGATGACGGTTTGCGCCTGTTTCTCATAAAAAACTGACATGGTACTCATAAAAATCCTCCTTTTCTATTGCACAACTATCACATAAATTTTTGCGGCATCCAGACAGGATGTCCGGTTGCCTGCAAAAATCCGTTGTTTTTCTTATCTTACCACCAGACGAACTAAAAATCAATGACGGCAAAAGACGAACCGCGCGAAGGATAAGGTCGGACCGAACAAAAAGCAAAAACCGGACCGGGCAAGGGTAAAAAGACTGACCGGGCAAGGGGCAAAAGTGTGACCAGGCGCAGGGAGCAGGACCCTCTTCATCCTTCTGCCTGCTCCTGGCTGAGGATGACTTTGATTTCCGGGATGTTTTTCTTCCGTCTGCTCAAAGGGCAGCATACCCTCCTCGGTGTAAAATTTTAACGTGCTGTATCGTACATTTGTTAAGCGTACCAGCTCTCCGATTGTTACATATTTTTAGGGACATACCGACGGAATCAAATAATGCGGTGATATTTTTGTCTGTAACAGAATATGTATAGGCTTCCAGAACCTTTTCTATTTTTACAGGCTTTCGCTGTGATGACTGATTCAAAAAGTCATACAGAGGCTTCAGATATTGCTTCTGCTCCGGAAGGGCACCGGTTACAGTGACCGTTTTTTGGTCGAGCAGGATACAGCCCTCCAGCTGCAGCTCCGATAATCCCGATGCCAGCAGGCAGGCTTCATCAAAGTATTTGCAGGCATATGAGACAATTATAAAATGATAGGTACGAAATAATTTTAAAACCCTAATGTTAATATTTGTTGATAGGTAAACACGTGAAAGTAGGGGCAGAAATCCCAATCAGAAGGTTCTGCTCCTGCTAAAGCATTTCCAGAGTTTAGTAAATGTTAAGAGTGATTGACTTGTTTCTTATCCACCAAAGAAATATAATAATGCTTATCTGGAAAAATGTCATATACTGAGGTGGTTTGAAATTAGGAGGAATCAAGAATGAATAGGATTTTAATAATAGATGATGATAGAGAACTTTGCACATTGATTAAGCGCAGCGTTCTTTCTGAAAATATAGAAGCCGATTGCTGTAATACCGGCAAAGAAGGCTTAAAAAAAATAAGGGAAAAAGACTATCAGCTTGTGATACTTGACATTATGATGCCCGGCATGGATGGATTTGAAACACTGGAAAAAATCAGGGCAGAAAACAACCTGCCGATTCTGATGTTTACATCTAAAAATGACAGTGCTTCCAAAGTGCGGGGATTACGGGCAGGAGCCGACGATTATCTGACAAAGCCTTTTGATATGGACGAGCTAATAGCCCGTATTGTTTCGCTGATACGACGCTATATCCGTTTCAATCAACCAGACGGAACACCGCGGCAGCTTCACTTTGACGGTCTGGAAATCGACCTTGAAAGCCGCTCCATTACTACAATCAATGGAACATTTGAACTTCCCCCAAAGGAATTTGACTTACTTCTTTTCTGCGCGAAAAATCAAGGGAAAATCCTTACAAAGCAGCGGATTTATGAAGAAGTCTGGGGCGAGGAATATGTCTATGACGACAGCAACATTATGGCAATCATCAGCCGCTTGCGGAAGAAATTAGAAGAAAATCCCGGAAACCCGAAATACATTCAGACAATCAAAGGTATCGGCTACCGTTTCAACAAGGAGGTATGATTTTCATGGAATTAGTTGCTGCTGTATCGGTTATCATTGCCATAATTTCTGTCCTTACTTCCTGCCTGATTGTCAGACGGGTAAAGAAACAGATTTCCGAAATGTCTGACGCACTGGCTGATGTGAAGAACGGAAACGGAAACAGACGTATTTTATCCGCTGCAAATGAGCTTATCGCGCCGCTTGCCTATGAAATCAATGATATTATCGTATCTTATGAAAACAGGTTCTTTGCGTTTCGCCAGACAGACGAAACAAACCGGCAGCTTATGACGAGCCTTTCGCATGATGTGAGAACGCCCCTTACTACTTTGATTGGGTATCTTGACGCCGCACACAAAGGAATTGTTACCGGGAAAGACCGCGACGATTATATAGAAACCGCCCGGCGGAAAGCACACGACCTAAAAGAATATATTGACGTACTTTTTGACTGGTTCAAGCTGGGTTCAGATGAATTTGCTATGGAAATAAACACTATCGAAGCGGGAAAACTGACAAGGGATATACTGATTGACTGGATACCGATATTTGAGGATAAGCAGATAGAGTACCATATTGACATTCCCGAACAGCCATTCCGGGTAAGACTGGATACGGATGGCTATATGCGGGTATTGAACAATCTCATACAAAACGTGATTGCTCACAGCCATGCGGATAGGATAGAAATGATTTTGTCAAAGCAAAGCGGAAATATGAAAATCTTATTAGCCGACAATGGTATTGGAATTGAAAAAGAAGATTTGAAACATATTTTTGAACGGCTTTATAAGTGCGACAAAGGACGCTCTGAAAAGGGCAGCGGTCTGGGGCTGTCTATCGTACATCAGCTTGTAGAAAAAATGAATGGAACCATAACGGCGGAAAGCGTACCGGGGAAAGGAACCGCTTTTACGCTGATTTTCTCCCTTGCAGATTAAGGCTGCCCTCTATGGCGACAGCCTTAATTGCTTTTTAGGGGAAAAACGGCGGTGTAAAGCGGACATTCGCATTTTGCTTTGCTACATGCTCATGAACGCAGACCGCTTCGCTTATCTGCGTTCAAATTGCAAGGTTAATGCAAGGTTAGTGCAAGGTTAATGCAAGGTTGGCGTGGTATAATCCCTTTCAGAACAAGGAGGTTTGAATATGAGTGATTACATCATTGAAACAAAAAATCTGACAAAACAGTATGGCGCACAAAAGAGTGTTGCCGACCTCAATATCCATGTGGAGAAAGGGAAAATCTATGGTCTGCTTGGAAGAAACGGAGCGGGGAAAACAACGACCATGAAAATGCTGCTTGGGTTGACACAGCCAACGTCAGGCGAAGTTAGGATATGGGGAGAGCCTTTAAGGGGCAACGAAAAGAAAATACTTCCGCGTATCGGCAGCCTGATCGAATCCCCCGGTTTTTATCCCAATCTGACCGGCACGGAGAACCTGCGTATCTTTGCTACGCTGCGGGGAGTACCGAGCAGCCATGCAATTAAGGATGCTTTGGATTTAGTCGGTTTGCCCTATAAGGACAAGAAGCTGTTTTCGCAGTATTCTCTTGGTATGAAGCAGCGGTTAGCGATTGCCCTTGCCATCATGCACGACCCGGAGCTTTTAATACTGGACGAACCAATCAACGGGCTTGACCCTATCGGCATTGCAGAGGTTCGTTCTTTTATCCGTGAACTTTGCGATGCACGGGGAAAAACAATTTTGATTTCCAGTCACATTCTTTCGGAAATTTCTTTACTGGCTGATGATATAGGGATTATCGACCACGGTGCATTACTGGAAGAGGAAAGCCTTGCAAAGCTGGAACAGAAAAGCAGTAAACATATCCGCTTTATTGTTTCTGATACGGCACAGGCGGCAAGAATTTTAGAACATAATTTCCATGAGAGCCATTTTTCGGTACAGGATGACCACAACCTGCGTCTGCACAATTTGGATTTGGCTGTCGGGGAGATTGTTACCGCTTTTGTGGAAAACGGACTGGTGGTATCGGAAGCGCATACCTGCGAGGAAAGTCTGGAAGAGTATTTCAAGCGTGTGACAGGAGGCGAGGGAATTGCTTAAATTGGTCTATTGTGAATTTCTGAAATTAAAACGGAAAAAATTTGTATTATTAACAATTCTTGCGGCTGCACTGTTTCCTATTTCTATGATCGCATTTGCTGTGAAAGGCAATTTAGAATTTGACTGGCTTTATATGAATATTGCTATATTTGGATATTTTTTACTATTACCAACAGTTTTGGGGGTTTTGGGAGCGATATTGTTCTTTTCGGAAGAAACGAATGGAACACAAAAGAACCTTAACGCAATCCCGGTTTCCACAGCAGCCCTGTTCATTGCAAAAGTAATTATTATATTGATATTTTCCGTTATATATTCTCTTGCGACGACTGGCGCGACCTTAATAGGCGGATTGATCATAGGGAGTACCGACCATATTCTTTACAGGCTGTTGATGGGACTTCTCATTGGTGTTATGGTGGCGTTTTCTATACTTCCTGTTATCGCCATTGAATGTCTGAGCAGGAAAGGCTATATTTTTTCTATAATTCTATCGTTTGTTTATGCAAGTGCTAGCTTTGAGATCGTATTTGCTATATCAAACGTTCTGACTCCCCTGTCTGCTGTTTTCAGATGGGCATTACCTCGCATGACTACAGGATCTGCTTCCGGTTACGGATTGGACGACTGGTTTTTAAATTCTCCCGCGTGTATTGGTGTTTTGATGCTGACCGCGATTGCTTCATTAACGATTGCGATTGTCTATAAAAGCAGGCAGGAAATTTAGGGGGTGTTAAAAATGATACGACTAATAAAAACAGAGTTTTTAAAATATAAAAGATACAATATTCTTTGGCTTGGAATTGTATCTGTATTTTTTTCTATTATTTTAGCAGCGTTCCAATTAGCCGGAACCAATAACAGTATAATCAGCTACACAGGACTTTCGGAGGGAGCGATCTGGAACCATTTTAGCTTATTTCTTCCCTTTACATTCACGTTAGTGGTTGGATATTCCATTAACCGGGAATATACCGATCTTACATTGAAAAATATACTGGTCGTTCCGGTTTCAAAATTCAGGTTGATTTTATCAAAAATAGTAGTAGGTTATGGCCTGGTAATTCTTGAATGGATTTTCAGCTTTATTGTTACTTTGATTATTGCTAAAGCAATGGGCTGCACAGATATCAATTTGCAATCTTGCGTTATAAGCCTTAAACAGCTATTTGTTGTAAGCACTTGCTGTTATATTGCGATCCTTCCGGTCATTGTTATAGCAACGAGAAAGCAGGACAAATTTCTGTCCGGGGTAATCTTCTCATTCTTCTATGGATTTTGTGGAATATTCCTTGCTGATGGGAACCTTATCAATGTATATCCTATGACAACAGGATTAGTGCTTTCAAATTATGCGCATGATGAAAAAATTGTATATTCTCCGTTGTTGAGTATAAGTGTTATCATTATTATTTTCATTGGCACTCTTATACTTCTGAAAGTGCTTAATCGAAAGCGCAATGACATATAATCTTCCACGCGACGGCAAGAAGAAAGAACAGTCGAAATACCTGATGGGAAAATGAAGCATGCGCTGTCTGCCTGTTTACCGAATGGAGATAATTAGTTGACTGCCTGGAGAGCGGAGATAGTCTTGGACAGTATGGTAAGGAATGAAATGATCACGCAGGAAGATGCGGATAGGATACGAGGGGAGAAATAAAGCGGAAAAGAATGATGATGTGGGAAAAGTATTGATTGTTTCTTTTGCCATGGAAGAAGGACAGATATACAGCCAGGTGTGGAAAGAGCCATATTACAGGGCAGAGGACAATGTAATGAGCCTGATCCGGAGAATACGAAAGAAAATAGAACCTGATCCGTCAAAACCAATTTATGTTTTGACAGTGTGGGAGTCGGCTATAATTCAATAATGCAATAAAAAGAAAATGAGCGGCTGCTGTCAATTCTAAAAGACAGAGCTGCTTATTTTGCATCGGCAGCACCGAAAGACTCGTCGCAGGCATATGGGATGGAAACCATAATTTTCTATCAAGAAATCTTCATAAAAATAGTCGGTAAAAAAGATTGATATTATCGAATCCATTGCGTATAATAGAAATGTAAAGAAAGTAAAGAAAGTAAAGAAAACCAAGCGGATATTTTGAAAGGATGATGAAATATGGAAGTAGCAAAAATTTCCAGCAAAGGGCAGATTACCATTCCCGTATCTGTACGGAATGCGCTGAAACTGAAAGCCGGGGATAAGATTGTGATCTTAGAGGAAAACGGCAGGTTCTATTTTGAAAATTCCGCAATGCTGGCATTTAAGCGGGCAGAAGAAGCGTTTGCCGGGGAGGCCAAGAAGGCAGGCTTCACATCCGAGGAAGAAATGCAGGACTACATGAAGGAAATTCGGAAGGAAGTAAGGGGGTATTAGTTTGCGGGTAATGCTCGATACCAACATTTTTATCTCAATGATCTTCTTTCCGTCGGAACAGACAAGGGAGCTTGCAAGGCGGTTGACGGACAGCCATCAGATTGTGGTATGCGACTACGTGGTAGAGGAGCTGCGGCTTGTGACAGACCGGAAGTTCCCGGCAAAGAGGAAGTTTCTTGACCGTTTCTTTCTGGAACTGCCTTTTGAAATGGTTTATACACCGAAAGCGTTGGATTTGAACGGATTCCCGGAGATGCGGGACACAAAGGATTCCCCGATACTGGCAACGGCAATCATGGAAGGCATTGACGTATTTGTGACGGGAGATAAGGATTTTCTGGTTCTGGATGTGGAAATCCCGGAGATTGTCACGATGGCGGAATTTCTGGAACGATATTAAGAGTATGGAGGAGCTATTGATTTCTGCGTTGGTAAGATTGTGCAAAGAAAACTGAATAATGGAATTAAAGGTAAGCAGCGAATCTAAGAAACAGGTGCGCTGCTTCTTTTTTTGCAAAAAAATAAAAAAGTTTTGGGAAGAACACCGCAAGCCCGCAGATGATGCGGAAACCGAGGAAGGAAAATGAAGCGTACAGGGAATGGGCGAGGAATCTGTCGCCTGTTGCTGCATGGAGAGAATAAAAAAGGATTGAAAAACATTGATTTTATCAGTATAATCGTCTGTAGACATTTGATTAACAGACAGGAGTTTGGCGAAGATGAAGAAAATACTTACATTAATTGAAGAGGAACTGGTGCCGGCATTTGAGAAGGCAGGGGTGGAGGCGTCCTATGCAAAGGTGACGGTTTCCAATCGACCGGATCTCTGCGAGTTCCAGTGCAACGGCGCGATGGCGGCGGCAAAGAAGTACAAAAAGGCTCCCATCATGATCGCAAAGGATGTAGTTGCTGCTTTGCAGGACAGCGTGATGTTTGAAAAAGCGGAGGCGGTAAATCCCGGCTTTATCAATCTGAAGCTGGCGGGAGATTATCTGGCAGGCTTTTTAAGCGACATGCAGGCGGACGAAAATCTGTCTGTGGAGAAGGCAAAGGAGCCGAAAAAGATCATCGTCGACTACGGCGGAGCGAATGTGGCAAAGCCGCTCCATGTAGGGCATCTGCGCTCTGCGATCATTGGAGAGAGCATCAAGCGCATGGGGCGCTTTATGGGACATGAGGTGATCGGCGACGTGCACCTGGGTGACTGGGGACTGCAGATGGGGCTGATCATCACCGAGCTGCGGTATCGTCAGCCGGAGCTTGCGTATTTTAAGGAAGGCTATACCGGGGAATATCCGCAGGAGGCGCCGTTTACGATCGGTGATCTTGAGGAAATTTATCCGGCGGCGAGCAAAAGATCGAAGGAGGATGAAGCGTACCGCGAGGAGGCGCTGGAGGCGACAAAGCAGCTCCAGCAGGGAAATCGGGGCTACCGCGCGCTCTGGCAGCACATTATGCGCGTGTCCATTGCCGATCTGAAGAAAAATTACAGCCGTCTGAATGTGGAATTTGACCTCTGGAAGGGGGAATCGGACGCGCAGCCGTACATCCCGGACATGGTACAGCGCATGAAGGACGAGGGCTTTGCGCACGAAGACCAGGGGGCGCTGGTGGTGGATATAAAGGAAGAAACGGATGTCAAGGAAATTCCGCCGTGTATTATTCTGAAATCGGACGGAGCGTCGCTGTATGCGACCACCGACCTGGCGACCATCGTAGAGCGCATGAAGCTTTACCAGCCGGATGAAATCTGTTATCTGGCGGACAAGCGGCAGGAGATGCACTTTATCCAGGTATTCCGTACCGCGCGGAAAACCGGGCTTGTGAAGGAGGATACAAAGCTTTCCTTCCTTGGCTTCGGCACAATGAACGGAAAGGACGGCAAGCCGTTTAAGACAAGGGACGGCGGCGTGATGCGTCTGGAGCATCTGATCGCGGATATCGAGGAGGAGATGTACCACAAGATCATGGATAACCATGAGATCGACCCGCAGGAGGCGCGCGAGACGGCGAAAATCGTCGGACTTTCAGCGATCAAGTACGGCGATCTGTCAAACCAGGCGTCCAAGGACTATGTGTTTGATATAAACCGGTTTACTTCCTTTGAGGGAAATACCGGACCGTATATTCTCTATACGATCGTGCGTATTAAGTCGATCCTGAATAAATACCAGGCAGCGGGCGGCAGCGCGGCAGAAGGGAGCATACTTGCTGCGGCAAATGACAGTGAAAAAGCGCTGATGCTGGAGCTGAGCCGCTTCAACGGCGTAATGGAGAATGCTTTCGAAGAGACGGCGCCGCACAAGATCTGTTCCTATATTTATGACCTTGCGAATGCGTTCAATCGTTTCTACCATGAAACGAAGATTTTAAGCGAGGAGAATGCGGCGCAGAAGGCGTCCTGGATCTCGCTTCTCTGTCTGACAAGAAGGGTTCTGGAGGCGTGCATCGGGGTGCTTGGCTTTGAAGCGCCGGAGAGGATGTAGGTGAAATAACAGACACCGCTGTGAAGGAAAGCGCGCGGATGGCTTCGGGCCTTTGCGTGGGGAAAGGATTTTCGGTAGATTTTCTTGTGAATCTTAAGGAAACATGAACCGCCGCAAAAAGGTTGGACATTTACAGGTGGGTGTGTTATTATCAACATAAGAGGTGAGGAAAATGTCTGATAAGAGGAAAATATCAACAATTTTAGGAATCTGCGGGGCAACAGTGCTGGCAGCGGGCGGCAGTATTTTTCTGACAAATACCGGGCTGTCCCTGGTGGATCAGAGCCAGCAGGTTGAAGGAGAGACAGAGCCGGGGCTTGGCGCGCAGACGAAGGAAACCGAGCAGCCGATCACTGTCGAGCAGTTTTCAAAAACAAAGGATTCATTTACGGTGTCGTCGAAAACGGCGTCGGATACAAAGACGAATGCAGATAATCAGAACACTTCCGGGACGGGGAATGCGGCGGACACGTCCGCTGCGGGAACCTCCGGGGAGAATTCAAGCATGATGTATGCCACCGGCGGCGTGAATGTCAGAAGCAGCGCAGGCGTGGAGGGGGATATCCTCGGCACGCTCCAGGTGGGAGAGGGCGTTACCGTAACCGGAAACAGCGAGGGCAACTGGATAGAGGTGACCTATAACGGGCAGACCGGCTATGTCAGCGGAAATTATCTGCAAAATGGAAGTACCGGCAGCAACGGAAGTACCGGCAGCAATGGAAGCACCGGCAGCTCTTCGGGCAGTACTGTCAGCCAGACGGAGGGCACGGACAGCAGCTCTTCAAACGGCAGCAGCGGCACAGACAGCAATTCGACGGGAAGTAACGGCGGTTCTTCGAACACCGGCAATACGCCGGCAGTCATTACCTGGAACGTTACTTCCATGAGCGGCACCATGTATGCGACCGGCGACGTGAATGTCCGCACCGGCGCAGGCACGAGCAACGACCGCATCGGCGGTTTGAGCGCAGGATCTTCTGTCACGGTTACCGGCTCAACGGACAACGGCTGGATACAGGTAAGCTACGACGGGCAGACCGGTTATGTGGCAGGCAATTATCTGTCCTGGGACAAGCCGTCAAGCGGCGGTTCATCAGGCGGCAGCAGCGGCGGTTCATCGGGAGCATGGGACGACAGCTATACATACGATCTGAGCAGCCGTTATGTCTCTGAAGATGAACTGGCAGGGTACAGCGCAAGCGAGCTTGCGATCATACGAAACGAGATTTTTGCGCGGCACGGACGCATCTTCACAAAGCAAACATATAAGGATTATTTTTCACAGAAGACATGGTATGAGCCGACTTACGACCCGTCCTACTTTGATGCGAATTTGGACAGCTTTTTGAACGATTACGAGTGGGCGAACCTTGCTGTCGTTCAGAAACTGGAAGATGCAAAGAGCTAGGGAGGAATATGTGATGACGGATAACAATCAACAGTATAAATGGCGGCAGAGAAAACAGCGCAACACACGCCTGGGAATCTGGATCGTTGTGGTAATTCTTGTTTCGGTGGGCGGCACCTTTGCCTATGAGGGGCTTCGGGACAGCGATCCGCAGAGAGTTGCCGAGGAATATGTGAAAAAAGCAACCGGAGTCGAGAGCTTTACCGTGGAGGCAGGCGACCGCTCCTTAAACGCAGATAATCAGTTTGTGCAGGATTACACCTTCACCTACACGGTGGACGGCAAGGAAACCAGCCAGCGGCTCAGTCTGACACAGCAGCAGGAAAAGAAATACGGTCTGTTTGATCAGTGGGCGGTGCAGGCGGCCGGCGCAAATGCGGTCGATATGGAGCTGATCGTTCCGGCAGGCGTGCAGGTGCTGATCGACGGCGCAAGTCCGGATGTATCCAGCGTGAAGGAGGATGACACGCTCTCACCGGGTGCGGTCCGCTATCAGCTTACCGGCGTGGAACCGACGGCGAAGCTTCAGATCAACGGGCTTCCGTTTGAATCCTTTGAGGGTACTCTGGAGACGAGCAATGGTCTGCTTGATATCCGTGACCGTCTGGAGGTCAGCGAAAACGCGAAGATACAGATGGAAGAGCTTGGAAAGAGCATGATCAATGAGCTGTACACTGCAGTGATGCAGGGAAAAGCGTCCTCAGACCTTGGGGAAGATTTCGCCGATGTTCCGAATAAGGATAATCTGTTTAAGGCAATATCCAGTAATCTTTTCCGCGGTGACGAGCTGCAGGCGGATAATATCACGTTTGAGGGCTTTGAGCCGACGTTTGGAGACATCTACTATCCGGGAAGAGATGAGGAGAGCTATATTGGAATCGAAATGACGCTTTCCTATACCTGCAGCTACGAGCAGGCGGAGGCGGAAACCGAAGAGGAAACTGAGGAGGAGACCGAAGCACAGTCTGAGAGCGAATCTGAGACTGAGACAGAGAGCGCAGGCAATGCGGGAACAAAGAAAGAAGCAAAATTCTATTTCCGCTATCAGAATGGCGACTGCGTGGTGACATCTGCGGAGATTCCGGGTGTACTCTAAGACAACGGCGGGAGAGGCAGGAATGAAAAAATATTTAAGGGGGCTGGCGCTGGTTCTGATGCTGGCGCTTGCAGGCAGCTATAGCTCCTCTGCGCAGGCGATGCTGACGGAGGAGGAGCAGCTTGCCAACCGGCAGAAGGACAGTGAAGCAGAAAAAATCATAGATGCCGACAAGGAAGCGGGAGCTTCCGGGACGGAAAAGGAAAGCGGTGAAGAGACGCAGGACAGCGAACCGGCTTCCGGGGAGCAGGAGAGCGAGTCAGCTGCAGAGGCGCAGGACGGTATTCAGGGAACCGGGGACGGACCGCTGGTTGCGATCGATCCGGGACACCAGGGACCGGGGCAGGATATGTCCGGCGTGGAGCCGAACGGTCCCGGGTCTGATATCATGAAGGCGCGGCTTGCCACCGGCCCCAGCGGCTGTGTATCCGGGCTGGATGAGTATGAGCTGGATCTTGATGTTTCTTTAAAGCTGCGAGACGAGCTGATCAAAAGAGGTTATCGCGTGATCATGACGCGCGAGACACACGACATCGACATCAGCAACATTGAACGCTGTCAGGTGGCGAACGAGGCGGGCGCGGATATTCTTCTGCGCATCCATGCCAACGGTTCGGAGGACGGCAGCGTATCGGGCGCGCTCACAGCGGCGCCGTCCGCGTCCAATCCGTATGTGTCGGATATCTACGAGAGCTGCATGAAGCTGGCGGACGATCTGATCAACGCCTACTGCGAGACGACCGGGCTTTATAACCGCGGCATCTGGATTACCGACGATATGACGGGGATCAACTGGAGCGATATGCCGGTGACGATCCTGGAGATGGGCTTTATGACGAATCCCGGTGACGACGCGTACATGGCGGATGCGGCAAACCAGGATGTTATGGTTCAGGGAATCGCAAACGGAGTTGACAGATACTTTGGGAGATAGACAGTATGTTCTTGGAGCTGGCGGACAAAGTCGGACGGGTGATCGGACCGGTTCTGATCCATTACCTGGTGATCAATATCATAAGTATGATGAGGCTGCATGCAGATGCAGCCTTTCTGACTAGCATAGCGGCAGTGCTTGTACTGCCGTTGTTTTGGCAGATGTACAAAAAAGACAAAGAGCTGACTGGGAATGGCCGCAGGACGCCGGAAATGGCGGCTTTGGATTATGTGAAAATTGCGGTGCTCGGTATCGTCTGCAATTTGCTGCTGACGCTGGTGATGAACTGGATCCTTTCTTTTTTCTCCTTTTCCAACCAGACGCAGGAGGCGCTGTTTGGAAGCAATCTGGCAGTTCAGCTCGTCGGCGTCGGGATGATCGTCCCGATTATGGAAGAAGTTTTATTTCGGGGTATTGTATATAATCGTTTGAAGGGTTATACTAAAACTGCGCAGTCCGCCGTAATTCTGGCGGCAGCGATTTTTGCCGTGTATCACGGAAATGTGGTTCAGATGCTGTTTGCGTTTCCTATGGCGCTCATTCTGATCGCAGTGTATGAAAAATGGGGGACGCTGCGGGCGTGCATCACCTTCCACATGGCGGTGAATTTAAGCTCTGTGATCCTCACGGCAGTATTAAGCAGCAGATAAAGGAGAGGCTAATGAAGAAAGAGATTTTAAGCTGGATTGGGTGTTTTGCGGTCGCGATCGCGGCGGCGCTGTTTATCGTGACGTTTATCGGACAGAGAGTGGAGGTCGACGGGCGTTCCATGGAGCCGACGCTGGAGGATAAGGATAATCTGATCTGTGATAAGATCAGCTATCGCTTCAGCGAACCGGAGAGATTCGACATTGTGGTGATCTACCCGTACGAGGGCAGCAAAAAGGAACGCTGGATCAAGCGCATCATCGGTCTTCCGGGCGAGGAAGTGCGCATTGATGAGGAAGGAAACATTTACATTAACGGGGAGATCCTGGAGGAATCCTACGGCAAGGAAGTGATCCAGGATCCCGGCATGGCGATCGAGCCGATCCAGCTTGGCGAGGATGAATACTGGGTGATGGGCGACAACCGCAACCACAGCAGCGACAGCCGTGTGATCGGTCCGGTGACGAAGGACCGTATTATCGGAAAAGCGTTCGTGCGCATTTATCCGTTCAGCAAGCTTGGATTTATTAAACATCAGTAATAGAGAAGGAGTCTGAAAATGGACAAGAAAAACGTTTGGAGCAGCTACAGCAAAAAACAGCTCACAGAGCTGGAAAAATTAAACAAGGAGTACCGTCATTTCCTCGACCATGGCAAGACGGAGCGGGAGTGCATCAGGGAAGCGGTGAAGCTGGCAAAGGAGGCAGGCTACCGCGATCTTGGCGAGGTCATCAAGAAAAAAGAGACGCTCTCCGAGGGCGACAAGGTGTATGCTGTCTGCATGGGAAAGACGATCGCGCTGTTCCACATCGGAAGCAAGGACATCGAAAAGGGTATGAATATTCTGGGAGCGCATGTGGATTCTCCGCGCCTGGATCTAAAGCAGAATCCGTTGTACGAGGACACGGAGCTTGCATACCTTGATACGCATTACTACGGCGGCATCAAGAAATACCAGTGGGTGACGATCCCGCTTGCCCTGCATGGTATTGTGGCAAAGAAGGACGGCAGCGTGGTGGACGTCTGCATCGGCGAAAAGGAGGATGATCCGGTATTCTGCATTACCGATCTTCTGATCCACCTCTCCGGCGAACAGATGGAAAAGAAAGCGGCAAAGGTCATCGAAGGCGAGGCGTTAAACCTGCTGATCGGAAATATTCCGCTGGCGGATCAGGAGGAAACGGCGGTAAAAGCGAATGTATTAAAGCTCTTAAAACAGCAGTACGATATCGACGAGGATGATTTTCTCTCGGCGGAGCTGGAGGTGGTTCCGGCAGGAAAAACGAGAGAATGCGGGCTTGACCGCAGCATGGTGCTCGCATACGGACACGACGACCGTGTGTGCGCATACACCTCTCTGGCGGCGATGCTGGATATGAAAAAGGTGAAACGCACTGCGTGCTGCATCCTGGTAGATAAGGAAGAGATCGGCAGCGTCGGCGCAACCGGTATGCAGTCCCGGTTCTTTGAAAATACGGTGGCGGAGCTTTTAAACTGCATGGGAGACTACTCGGACATCAAACTGCGCCGGGTGCTGGCAAATTCCCGGATGCTTTCCTCCGATGTGAGCGCGGCATTTGATCCGGAGTTTGCATCGGCGTTTGAGAAGAAAAATACGGCATATTTCGCGCACGGGATCGTGTTCAACAAGTATACCGGCGCGAGAGGAAAATCCGGCTCCAACGACGCCAACGCGGAATATATGGCGCAGCTTCGCGCAACTCTGGAGAAGCATGAGGTGGCGTTCCAGACGGCGGAGCTTGGAAAGGTAGATTTCGGCGGCGGCGGAACCATCGCCTACATTTTGGCGCTTTACGGAATGCAGGTGATCGACTGCGGCGTTGCAGTTCTGAATATGCATGCACCGTGGGAAATCGTCAGCAAGGCGGACGTCTATGAGGCGAAGCGCTGCTATGCGGCATTCCTGGCGGAGTAGGTGTGCGGTATGAAGTCGAAGATACCGATAGAGATCTCGGCAAAGCATATCCATCTTTGCCGGGCGGATTTTGAAAAGTTGTTCGGTGAGGGGCGCGAGCTGACCTTTGTCAAGGAGCTGAGCCAGCCGGGGCAGTTTCTGGCTGAGGAGCGGCTGACGATCGAGGGACCGCGCGGGCAGATGGAGCATGTGGCGATCCTGGGACCCTTCCGAAAAGAGACGCAGGTGGAGCTGGCGATTACAGACACCCGCAAGCTTGGCATCGAGAAGGTGATCCGTCAGTCGGGCGATATTGAAGGGACGCCTGGCTGCCGCCTGATCGGTCCGAAGGACAGTCTCGATCTGGAAAAAGGAGTAATTGTGGCAAAACGTCACATACATATGACGCCGAGCGACGCATACCGTATGCATGTGAAGGACAACGAAGAAGTGTTTGTGATCACGCAGAGCTACGAGCGGGCGCTGATCTATGCGAATGTGGTGGTGCGCGTGCACCCGGATTTCGTGCTCGCGATGCATGTGGATACGGATGAGGGCAACGCCTTCGACCACGGCGAGGAGCAGTACGGCGTGATTTTAAAGCTGTTTGACGGAAACGCTTACAGCTTAAGTGACTGGGCGGACGAGCTTCTGTCCGGCATACAGAGGTAAAAAGCGGGCACTTCCGGCGGATGAAGATCCGGCGGTGTGGAAATAGAAAATATATTTGACGGAGGAAACGTATGGGTAACGTAAAGAGAGTTTATGTGGAAAAGAAACCGGCTTTTGCTGTGCAGGCCAAGGAACTGAGACACGAAATACGCAGCTACCTCGGCATTACCGGGATGACCGGCGTGCGCGTACTGATTCGCTACGATGTGGAAAATATATCAGAGGAAGTATTCGAAAAGGCGTGCAGGACGGTATTTTCAGAGCCGCCGGTGGACACCCTTTATCATGAGACCTTTCCGATGGGAGAGAGCGACCGCGTTTTCTCTGTAGAGTACCTGCCGGGACAGTTTGACCAGCGTGCGGATTCTGCCGAGCAGTGTGTGCGCTTCTTAAACGAGGAAGAAAACCCGGTAATCCGTTCGGCGACGACCTATGTCATTGAGGGAACGCTGACGGAGGAGGAATTTGCGGCGGTGAAGAACCACTGCATCAACCCGGTGGATTCCCGCGAGACGGGGATGGAAAAGCCGGAAACACTGGTGACGGTGTTTGATGAACCGGCGGATATTCAGATTTTTGAAGGCTTCCGTGAGCTTGCAGAGGCGCCGCTTAAGGAGCTGTACGCTTCCTTAAATCTGGCGATGACGTTTAAGGATTTCCAGCACATCCAGCATTATTTTAAGGATGAAGAAAAGCGCGATCCGTCCATGACGGAGATCCGTGTGCTGGATACGTACTGGTCAGATCACTGCCGCCACACGACCTTCTCCACGGAGCTGAAGGACATTGCGTTCGGCGAGGGCGATTACAGGGAGCCGATCGTCGGTACCTATGAGAAATATCTGGCGGACCGCGCGGAGATTTTCAAAGGGCGCGACGATAAATTTGTCTGCCTGATGGATCTGGCGCTGATGGCGATGCGCAAGCTGAAAAAAGAGGGGCTGCTGGACGACCAGGAGGAATCCGACGAGATCAACGCCTGCAGCATCGTGGTGCCGGTGGAGATCGACGGAAAGACGGAAGAGTGGCTGGTGAACTTTAAGAATGAGACGCACAACCACCCGACGGAGATCGAGCCGTTCGGTGGTGCGGCAACTTGCCTTGGCGGAGCGATCCGCGATCCGCTCTCCGGCAGAACCTATGTATATCAGGCGATGCGTGTGACCGGCGCTGCCGATCCGACTGTATCTGTGAAGGAGACCTTAAAGGGCAAGCTGCCGCAGAAGAAGCTTGTGCGCGGCGCAGCGAAGGGCTATTCCTCCTACGGCAACCAGATCGGGCTTGCAACCGGTTATGTAAAAGAGATCTATCATCCGAATTATGTGGCGAAGCGTATGGAGATCGGTGCGGTCATGGGCGCTGCTCCGAGAAAGGATGTAAAGAGACTGACGTCCGATCCGGGCGATATCATCATCCTGCTTGGCGGACGCACCGGACGCGACGGCATCGGCGGTGCTACCGGTTCCTCGAAGGTGCACACCGAGGCTTCTATCGAGGTCTGCGGCGCGGAGGTGCAGAAGGGTAATGCGCCGACGGAGCGTAAGATCCAGCGTATGTTCCGCCGCCCGGAGGTGAGCCGTCTTATCAAGAAGTGCAACGACTTTGGCGCAGGCGGCGTTTCCGTTGCAATCGGTGAGCTTGCCGCCGGCCTGCAGATCTACCTTGACAAGGTCCCGAAGAAATACGCCGGACTGGACGGCACGGAGATCGCGATCTCCGAGTCTCAGGAGCGTATGGCGGTCGTTGTGGACCCGAAGGATGTGGAAGAATTTTTGAAATATGCCAATGAGGAAAACCTGGAGGCGGTGGAGGTGGCTGTTGTCACCGAAAGCCCGCGTCTGGTGCTCATCTGGAGAGATAAAGAAATCGTAAATATCAGCCGCGCGTTCCTCGACACCAACGGGGCGCACCAGGAGACCGGCGTGTTTGTGGAGATCCCGTCGAAGGAGGATAAATATTTCCGCAGAGACGAGGTGGCGGATGTTAAGGCGAAATGGCTGGATACCTTAAGTGACTTAAACGGATGCTCCCAGAAGGGGCTTGTGGAGATGTTTGACAGTTCCATTGGCGCAGGCAGCGTGCTGATGCCGTACGGCGGAAAATATCAGCTTACAGAGACGCAGGCGATGGTGGCGAAGCTCCCGGTCCTGGAGGGGAAGACCGATACCGTCACGATGATGGCATATGGTTTTGATCCGTATCTGTCAAGCTGGAGCCCGTATCACGGTGCGATCTATGCAGTGCTGGAGTCGGTGGCGAAGATCGTGGCGGGCGGCGGCGATTACCGAAAGATCCGCCTTACCTTCCAGGAATATTTCCGCCGCATGACCGAGGATCCGAAGCGCTGGAGCCAGCCGTTTGCAGCGCTCCTCGGCGCATACGACGCGCAGCTTGGTTTTGGTCTGCCGTCCATCGGCGGCAAGGATTCCATGTCCGGTACCTTCAATGACATTGACGTTCCGCCGACACTGGTTTCCTTTGCGGTCGACGTGGCGAGCGATAAGACCATGGTGACGCCGGAGCTGAAAAAGGCCGGCAATAAGCTGGTGCTGCTGACGATTGAAAAAGATAAATATGATTTGCCGGTCTATGAGCAGATTAAAGACCAGTATGGAAAATTCTTTGAGGATGTGAAGGCAGGCAGAATCGTGTCCGCGTACACCGTGGACGGCAAGGGGCTTGCGCTTGCGCTCGCAAAGATGGCGTTCGGTAACGGGCTTGGCGTGAAGGTAGAGCACAATGTCGACGAGCGCGATCTGTTTACCGCCGGACTCGGCAACATTGTGGCTGAGGTTCCGGGCGATAAGGTGGGAGAGCTTTCCATCACCTACACGCTGATCGGCGAGGTGCTTGCGGATGCGCATCTTGAGCATAAGAATGTATCGATCTCTCTCGACGAGGCGCTGGAGGCATGGAAGCGTCCGCTGGAGAGCGTGTTTAAGACGGTTTCCGGGGAGAACGGCGGTACGGCCTTCCTGGAGGAGATGGAAGCGTCTGAAGAGGCTGTTTTGGTGGAAAATGCGGAAGCAGGCGAGGTTGTTTCGCGCGTGACAGGAGACGGTCCGATAGCCGTATTCCTTGCCGGCAAATTAAATCCGGAGGACGAGGCGACCTTTGAGAACGGCGTTTATAAGACGGACAAGATTTATGTCTGCAAACATAAGGTAGCAAAGCCGCGCGTGTTTATCCCGGTATTCCCGGGCACGAACTGCGAGTACGACAGCAAAAAGGCTTTCGAGCGCGCAGGTGCTGACGTAGACGTTAAGGTATTCAAGAATCTGACGGCGGAGGATATCCGTGATTCGGTAAATATTTTTGAGAATGCGATTAACCAGGCGCAGATCATCATGTTCCCGGGCGGATTTTCTGCGGGCGACGAGCCGGACGGCTCTGCAAAATTCTTTGCGACGGCGTTCCAGAACGAAAAGATGAAGGAAGCGGTTATGCGCCTCTTAAATGAGCGCGACGGTCTGGCACTCGGCATCTGCAACGGCTTCCAGGCACTCATTAAGCTTGGTCTGGTGCCGCACGGCGAGATCGTCGGACAGACGGCTGATTCACCGACGCTGACCTTCAACACCATCGGACGCCACATTTCCAGGATGGTTTACACGAAGGTGGTATCCAATAAATCCCCGTGGCTGCGTCTTGCAACGCCGGGCGCGACCTACTGCAACCCGGCATCCCACGGCGAAGGACGCTTCGTGGCAAACGCCGAATGGCTGAAGAAGCTGTTCGCAAACGGACAGGTGGCGACGCAGTACGTATCCCCGGACGGCGAGCTTGGCGTAAACAACGAGGAGTGGAATGTCAACGGCTCCCACATGGCGATCGAGGGCATCACCAGCCCGGACGGCCGCGTGCTCGGCAAGATGGCGCACTCCGAGCGCCGCGGCGATTCCGTAGCGATCAACATCTACGGCGAACAGGATATTAAGATATTTGAATCCGGCGTGGAATACTTCAAATAAAAAGGTTTAGTGTGGATTTGACTCTCGCGGCAGCTGCCAAATGGATGTGCGGGCACATCCGCTTGGCTCGCTGCTCGCGGGAATAAAAGATTTTTCATCATATTGTGTTTCCTTTAGACGAACAGGAGCATCATGCCTGCGAGTATTGCTGCGATAATCGCCATACCTGCTGTACCCATCAGCCACTTTCTGCGCTTGTCTTTGGTGGTGATATAGGGCATCAGATCTTCCGTGCCGGGAATTATCCATGCTTTGGTGTGCCCTACCCAGAAGCCGTCTATCAGAAAGCGGTCTATGAGGTTCATAACAGACAGGATTATGAATATCTGCCAGAATCCCTCCTCAAACTCTCTGGCATTATTGATAACATAGACGCATACCAACACATAGACGATATAACCGGGAACGCACAACATTTTAAGAAGGATGCTGTTCCGTCTGATCTTTTCATGAGTTGTCAGACCCATTAAAACGCAACGCTCCTGTACCTCCGTGCTATATAGATGTACCATATTAACAGCACCTTTGTAAATGCTGATAGCACAGACTAAAATCAATAACCCGCCTAATCCAAGTCCTTCTAAAACAGATTGTATAATCATCAGTTATTCTTCCTGACCCCCTGCTCATCCGCACATCTGGGATGCTTCTTCAGCTAATCCATAGCGGCGTAATCCGACTTTACACACTCTGCATAGGTCAGTGGGAAACTGGCTTTCAGCACGACACTTTTCCGCACTTCCCATCCATGTTCCCGCAGGAAACTTAAATATCCATTGGTTGACCATTTGCTGTACTGGTGAAAGCCTGACAGCTTCATCAGAAACGCTTTGACCTTTCCGCGAAAACGGTTGTCAGCGTGGGTGAAGGTCGGTGCGATCAACACGCCATCATCCTTCAGTACTCTATGTATTTCTGCCAGTGCTCTTTCAGGCTCCGGTACAATATGCAGAGCATTGGATACGATGACGACATCGAATGACTGAGCAGCATAGGGGAGACAGAACATATCCTGCACAGAGAAATGGAGCTTTGCAGACTGCACGCCCTGTTTTGCCTGTTTGATCATTTCCTTTGACGCATCTGTAGCTTCGATATGATCAGCAGCGCGGACGATATGTTTGGCGATCAGCCCGGTTCCGGCAGCAAGCTCCAGCACCTGCTTATGCCGCACTACAGGATAAATGAGAGAGTACATTTGCCTGTACGCCCTATGGTCTTTCCGCATGAAGCGGTCATAGATTTTTGCTGTTCGATCCCAGAAAGTTTTCTTCATAATGCTCCCCCTTTACAACGAGGTTAGCAATAACTAACCAAAAACCCTTTAAAAAGCCGCCCATTGACCGCTTTTCTGTTTAATCAAATAATCCTTTACAAACCCCAATGAAGCAGCGTTTCAAGTACCTGTGGATACAGTTCACCGCGAATCGTTTCATTTTTTGTAGTCTCAATTATACTCTTTGCATTTAACGCTGTCAATAAGATTCAAAAAATGTAAAAACCGGCCGTGTATGGGCGGCGCAGGACAAACGTCCACCGGACGATTGTGACGAATCGTCACATAAATGGGCGCAGGAAACTTAACATACAGCTTTTTCTATGCTGAATGTTTCAATTTGTTGCAACACATATAAAGTACTTGAAAAAGAAATCCCTATGCGTTTATGATAGGACTGTACAAATTAAGGGCATCGGAGTGTGAGCTGATCGATGCACATAAAAACGAAGGGAGTACTATCAATGGAACACACAAATGAGGGGACACAAATCTGTTATGCAATTCTGAGAGGCAAGGCAAACCAGCAGCTTTTTGAAGAGGAAATTCAAAAGATGAAGGTTCTGGACGTGGCTGCCAGCATCCGGAAGGAGATGGAGCCGGAAATCCAGGTGCTTGCCTACTGCGTATTGGACAACGAGCTGCATCTTGTGCTGCACGCTGCCGGGGAGCAGGCCGTTGAAAAATATCTGGATAAGGTGACAAAACGCTATGAGGAAACCTGCATTCCGGAAAACGACGCAATGCTGCGGATAGATTATTTGCCGAGCACTAATCATTTTCCGCAGGTAAATTCTTCCGTGCATGAGCAGGGAATCATGTACGGGATCAACCGGAAGGCTACTCACTTCAGGAAAAGTACTATGCATGTCCTGAAGGATATGAAATCCGCGCTTCGTTATTGCATGAAACTGCACATGATGCCGGTGAAGGAACAGATCGTCAGCGTGCCGGAGGATTACTGGTGGTGCAGCTATCCCGACTATCTCGGAAGAAGCTGGCTGCCGCTGGTAAGTACAGAGGAGCTTCTCGGCGAGCTGGATGTGAGCGAAAAACAGGCGCAGAGAATCATCCGGAAAAAGCATTTAGACGCACTTGCGAAAATATCTTCTAACAAGTAATACGTAACCGGATGAGGCATTGTGATGGAAAAATGAGAAATGTATGGAGAATATTTCGTTGATGGAATATAATGAAAAGAGACAGAATGTTCTGTGTTATTATTTTATTGCTTTAGATTTTTTTATGATTATTTCAGAAGCTGTTAAGATATTTTTGCGATAATATAAACAGGCGCCCGGCTTAAACGATCTGACCGGGCGTTATCTGTAAGTGAGACGCAAAGGTTAGCGGATGTGATTTTGCGACAGGAAAGGAGACAAGCTATGAATCGGGAGCAGGTATTGATTATCGAAGATGACGCGGATATCCGCGAGGGTGTGCGCATTCTTCTTGAAAGTGAGAATTACCATGTGAAAGAGGCGGAAAACGGGAAGAAAGGGCTGGAGCTTTTGGAGGATTCCACAGATCTGGTAATTCTGGATGTGATGATGCCGGGAATGTCGGGACTGCGCACCTGCGAGGAAATCCGTAAAATTTCCAACGTGCCGGTGCTCTTTCTGACAGCGAAGGCGCAGGAGTCGGACAAGCTGATCGGGCTGATGGCGGGCGGGGACGATTATCTGCCCAAGCCTTTTTCCTATGCGGAGCTTTTGGGCAGAGTGAGGGCGCTGCTGCGCAGATACCGGGTATATATGGGAAAAACCGCCGCAAAGGAAGAAAAAGAGGAGGAATACCTGGAAGCGGGCGGTATCCGTATCCACGAGGTTTTCAACGAAGTGTATGTGGACGGCGTGCTCAGGGAGATGTCTGACATAGAATATCATATGTTGTTATTGATGATGCAGCATCCGGGCAAGATTTTTTCCGCGCAGAATCTTTATGAGAGCGTTTGGGAAGAGCCTTACTTTTACTCCTGCAACAGCACGATCATGGTACATATCCGCAAGCTGCGGGTAAAAATAGAGGAGGATCCCAAATATCCGAAATATATCAAAACGGTCTGGGGAAAGGGGTATAAATTTGACACGGTCGGCGAATAAAATACACTCTATTTATTTCCAGCTTGTGCTGCTGCTGACGGTCTCGGCGGTGACGGCGGGAATTGTTTTTCTGGCTCTTGAGAAGGCGGGGGTGTGGCTGATTGACAACTACTACGACACGCCTGAATATAACGAAAAGAAAAACCGTTTCTACATAGAAAAGATGCAGCAGTATATCGACGAGGAGCAGATCAGCTATGAGGACAGGACAAAGCTGAATGCCTGGGTGAAGGAGCAGCAGGTCATCAGCGTTCGCGTATATAAAAACAACACATTGATGTTTAATTCGGACTATCAGGAGCAGGAGCCGGAGACCGACGGCATTTATGCGAATGAAAACGATCTGCTGACCTATTATCCGGTGGAATTTGCGGATGGCACGGCGATGGTAGGGATTATAGGCTGGTATGTGTATCAGCTCTACAATTATGAGCAGATTACCACTCTTGTAGCTTCCTTTCTGCTGTTTCTGGTGCTCACGCTGCTCGGTATACGCCGGAAAATGGCTTACATCGCCAGGCTCAGCATGGAGATCGGGATACTGGAGGGCGGAAGTCTGGATTATAAGATCACGGTAACGGGGCAGGATGAGCTTTCGCGTCTCGCGCAGGGGCTGGATAATATGAGACGTTCCTTTAAAAATATGATTGCCAGGGAAGCCGAGATGGTGCGGGAGAATCAGAAGGTGGTCACAGAAATGTCACATGATCTGCGCACGCCGGTCACGTCCATTCTGCTCTACACAGAGATCCTGAAAAAAGGAAATTATGAGAGTACGGAGCAGTCTGCGGAATATCTGGACAAGATTGACCGGCAGGCGCGGCGCATGAAGCAGCTCACGGATCATCTGTTTGAGTATTCTCTGGTGTCGGGACAGCAGGAGATTACACTCGAAAAGGCGGAGAGCTACGAGGATCTGTTTTACGACCTGCTCTCGGAGACCTGCAGCTTTCTTGAACACAGAGGGTTTCACACGGTGACGCAGATGGAATGGCGCGACCAGAAGCTGCGGGTATGCACGGAGTATGTGGTGCGTATCATGGACAACATCACATCGAACATCTTAAAGTATGCGGATGCGGAGAAGCCGGTAAAAATTTCCAGCATGTATATCGGCCAAATGGCAGGCTTCGCATTCGAAAACAGCGTGCAGGAGCTGACAGAAAAGCCGGACAGCACCCGCGTCGGTCTGCAGAGCATAAAAAATATGATGCAGAAGATGGGCGGCATCAGCAAGACATGCGAGCAGGACGGCATATTCCGGATCGAGGTGCTGTTCCCGTGCATGAAGTAGCCTCCCGGTTTCAGTAGTTTCCTGGTTTCTATACATAATTCAGATTTGTTAAGAAGTTGTTTAGGATATGGTAAGAAATTCGTTTTATGATGGTACTATCAAGAGTTGAGAAGGGAGGGAAAAAGTATCGGAGAAAACAACTGAAAACGTAACGGAAAAAACCCCAATTTACCCAACTAAAAAGCAATAGATGTATGTTTATCCTCTTTTAAGTAAGCGGAGGGGCACGATTCAGACGCGCCCCTCTTTGTTATTTAGAATTTTTCAGAATTGATTCAGAAATGATTAAGAAAGACAGTGCATACTGACAGAAAACGGAAGGACAGGGGGATATATGAAAAAGAAGATTTTTATTCTGCTGGCGCTGTGTATCGCAGCGGCAGGTGCATACTATGCTGTAAACCGCTTTCAGGGAAGCAGAAGCGGCGCAGCGGATAATAAGGATGTTGTTTATGTGAACCGTGTGTCGGATATCACCGGTTCCGCCAGCTCAGACTACAGAGAACGGTTTGGGGGCGTCATTGAGCCGCAGGCGACTGTCAAAATAAAGCTGGATGCTGAAAAGAAGGTGAAGGAATGTAAGGTTAAGGAGGGCGATCAGGTCAAAGAGGGTCAGACGCTGTTCGTTTACGATACGCGGGAGGATGAAAATAAGCTGGCACAGCTTGAAATTGATATTGAAAAGGAAAAGAGCGAGATTGAGAGCGACACGGCGGCAATCGCCAGGCTGGAGAAGGAGAAACGCTCGGCAAGTGCGGACGACCAGCTCTCGTACACGACTGATATTCTGACGCAGCAGAACAACATTAAGATGAGCGAGTACGAGATTAAGACGAAGACGCTGGAGATAGAGCAGCTAAAGGAAACGCTGCAGCACGCGGAGGTAAAATCGGAGGTATCCGGAATTGTTCAGACGATCAATCCGCCGGACAGCGACAGCATGAACAGCTCAGACGGCACATATATGAAAATTTTGAAGTCCGGTGATTTCCGCATTAAATGCAAGCTGAATGAACAGAACCTGCCGATGGTGACGGAGGGAATGCCGGTTGTGATTTTTTCACGGCTTGACAGGAACCAGACCTGGAAGGGGACAGTAACAGAGGTCATTACAGACAACACGCAGGAGGATGATGGAAACGCAATGGTCATCGGCGACAGCGGTTCTACCGGCTCGTCCAATTATCGTTTTTACGTACAGGCGGATTCGATTGAAGGGATGCTGCTTGGACAGCACGTTTATCTGGAGGAGGACAAGGGGCAGGAGACGGAAAAAGAAGGTCTCTGGCTGAATGAAGCTTATCTGATGCAGGAGGATGGAAAATTCTTCGTCTGGAGGGCAGATGAGAGCGAACGGATCCGCAGGCAGGAGGTTACGGTCGGCGAGTACGATGGTGAGCAGGAAAAATATCAGATTCTCTCCGGGCTTGCCGCAGAGGATAGCATCGCATTCCCGATGGACGGTATTCAGGAAGGCAGCCAGGCGGTGCTGAATGTGTATGACAGCAGCGCGGACAGCGCGGTGGCTGATGAAGCCAGCGGCGACGATACGGGTGATGATGACAGCGCCGAAGTGATCGAAGACAATGCAGATGATGATTTGATGGAGGATGATGCGAATGTCGAAGTGATCGAAGACAATGCAGATGATGATTTGGCCGAGGATGATGCGAATGTCGAAGTGATTGAAGACAATGCAGATGATGATTTGATGGAGGATGATGCGAATGCCGAAGTGATTGAAGATAATGCAGATGATGATGTGGATATTACAGTCGTGGATGAATTGGACGGCGCGGAGGATGTACAGGAGTGAGCGATGTAATTTTAAATCTGAAGCATATTTATAAGGATTATCAGCAGGGAAAAATGGTGGTTCCGGTGCTGAAGGATGTCTGCCTGGAGGTGGAGAGAGGTGAGTATGTGGCGGTGATGGGACCGTCCGGTTCGGGAAAATCCACGCTGATGAACATTATCGGCTGTCTGGACCGCCCGACCTCCGGCGAATATCATCTTGCGGGGGAAGAGGTGCTGAAGCTGAGCGAACGCGGACTGTCGGATGTACGGCTGAAAAATCTTGGTTTCGTGTTTCAGAATTTTCAGCTTTTGTCCCGAATGAGCGCGCTGGAGAACGTAGCGCTTCCGCTGGTGTATGCGGGCGTGCGAAGATCCGTCCGGCGTGAGCGGGCGTATGAAGCGCTTGCAAAGGTCGGGCTTGAGGATCGCGTAAAATTTCTGCCCACCCAGCTTTCCGGCGGGCAGAAGCAGAGAGTGGCGATCGCCAGGGCAATGGTGAACCGGCCGGAGCTGCTTCTTGCGGATGAGCCGACCGGCGCGCTGGATTCCAGATCCAGCAGCCAGGTGATGGAGCTGTTCGGCAGGCTGAACGCAGAGGGCGTCACGATTCTGATGATCACGCACGACCGCAATATAGCGGAGTGTGCGCGGCGTATGGTAACGATTTTTGACGGAGAACTAAGCGAGGAAAAGCAATGAAAAAAGGAGCAGTTTTAGGAGCAGCTATTTTAATTGTGTGCGTTGGGGCAGCGGCGGGCGCTGTCCGTTTTCTGGTACAGCATAGGCAGGTGACGGCAAAGGTGGTGCCGGTGGCGAATGTGAACGTGGGATCGTTTTCGAATCTGGATGACGGAATGTATGGAAATATTACGTCGCGGGTGGAACAGAATGTCAGTCTGGACGAATCCTATCAAGTGGACAAGGTTTTTGTAAAGGAAGGCGATCATGTGAGCGAGGGAACGCCGCTGTTCAGCTACGATATGACGCTGACGGAGCTGAAGCTGGAGATCGCGCGGCTGAAACAGCAGACGGAGGAACTGCATCTGCAGAGAATGGAAAAGGAGCTGAAAAAGCTTGGCGGTACACTGACGGCGCAGCTGATTCCAAATGAGATAAAACAGCTTGCAGCAGGAGAGGAAGCTTCCCGGGAGGAGCAGGTAATACAGCCGCCGGAAGAGGCGCCGACGGAACCGCTTGCCGAAGCGTCAGCGGAAACGCCCGCCGAAACGCCAACGGAGCCTGGAACGAAAACGCCCGTCGAAACGCCAGCGGAGCCGGGAACGGAA